>JAEIGA010000168.1_pt1 | contig 89881 bp, 146 predicted proteins | sample 9270691 | NCBI WGS metagenome assembly JAEIGA01 (sample SAMN17057246, study PRJNA624740) | gut metagenome | biome: biome; isolation source: fecal sample | host: Bos grunniens | place: China: Xizang | collected 2019 | reverse complement strand
AATTGGGTTTACCGCACCGTTGAATGATTATGTTAATCCTTCTCATGTTGGTTGTGATATTGGTTGCTCAATGACAACTATGTTGTTTGATACAAAGTTGGATCCTGCTGATTATAAGGAGGTTGAACATAAGATACGAAAGAACATTCCTACTGGATTTGATATAAACGATAAGAAGGTATTCAATGACAAGGATTTCCTGAAGTTTATGAATGCCGAAATGCGAAAGGCCCGTTCTGCATGGCCTGAAATGGTTGATTATTCAAATATTGATGAGAAGTATATTGATTCAATGTTGAAGCGTGTAGGAATGGATCCTGGAGTATTTTATAAATCAATTGCGACGGTCGGGGGAGGTAATCATTTCGTCGAATATGGTGAATACGAAGGTGGTTCTGCTTGGACTATTCATTGTGGTTCACGAAACTTTGGATTGAAGGTATTTAAGTATTGGGATAACAAGACCAAGAACGCTGCATTGTCAAAGAATGAAATTCGTGATTTGACTGCTGAGTTCAAGGCTTCTTATACTGGAGATATGCGAAAGTTTAAGGATGCATTGGATGTGTATCTCGAATCAAAGAAGGAAGGACATTATAATGGTTATCTTCGTGGTGATAATATGCGAGGATATATTACTGATTTGTTCTTTGCCCAGGCTTATGCGAAGTTCAATCACAAGATGATTACTGAACGAATATTTGATATTGTCCGTAAGTTTGGATTGAAGAAGATTAAGGAAACTATTTATACAACCCATAATTATATCAATCCTATTGACCATATTATTCGTAAGGGTGCAATCGCATCTTATGAAGGTGAAAAGATGATTATTCCTTTCAATATGCGAGATGGTCTTGCGATTTGTATGGGTAAGTCAAATGAAGATTGGAACTGTTCAGCACCTCACGGTGCAGGTCGAATAATGTCTCGAGCAAAGGCAAAGGCAAATGTTGACCTTGAGGAATTCAAGAAGTCAATGGAAGGTATTTATTCAACTTCTGTAGGTGTAGGTACTCTTGATGAGTCGCCTATGGTATATAAGAATACTGATGAGATACTTGAATTGATTAAGCCTACTTGTGATGTATTGTTTATGGTTAAGCCTAAGATAAATATTAAGGCAATGGAATCTTGTGAGGAGTAATGAAAATTACTCCTTATTTTTTTTTTGAATTTTTTAAAATATTTACTATATTATAGCGTATAAAAATTAAAAATATGCAAAACGTTATCAATACTTTAAGACAAATTAAAAATTTTAACATTTTAACTAATGCCGAAGGTAATGGCAGATTTGATATAGCCCGTATACAAGAAAATGAGATTATATCAAAATTTAACGAAAATAATATATTACCTGTTGGATATATAGCTATATCTTTTACACAGTTTTTAAGATATAATAAAATTCCATACTCACCAAAATTAGATTCGTGCTATGGTGATATTGTAATTACAGATATAAATAATAATCCTATTTGTTTTATTGACTTAAAAGCACCAATGACAAATAAGTATTATGGTGCTATTAAATACATGTCATTAATAAATATGGCGGAAGCAAATGAGGGTGCTATAAAAAGGAACAGATATTTTTTATGTCTCCATAGTAATGGTAATTTTAGATTTATTAACGCATATGATTGTTATAGACGTTTAAGTACATTAATTGATACTTATCCAAATGATAGTTATAAATATCTGATTAAATCACAATTTAGAAAAGAACACGATAGAACATATATAGAACTACCAAAATACGGATTTATTTATGGACAAGATTTTTTAAGTGAACATTTTTATAATTTATATCCAGAGTTAAATTTAGTTTAAAATAATTTGAAATTTAACTAATTTATTCTATATTAAGTATGTTAATAAAACATTGATATTATGACTTACTTCATTCATCAAACAACAAACTTGAATATTCCTTATGGAATGGATATAACAGCTAATGATAATAACATTGGTAATGTCCTTAAGAACATGATTAATGATATTGAAACCATTTCAATTCGTATTAAAGAAAATAGTGAAAATGGTGATATCATTTTTTCAACATCTGAATATGAAAGTATTAATGGAGAATTGATAAATGAATTGACATATGATAAATTTAACCTTTTAAATAAAGTTGCATAACTATGGAACAAAAGAATTTTACAGACATTATTTCAAACATCGGCCGTTGTTCAATTGATGATTTGCATGAAGAATTAGTTTTTTGTAGAACATCTAAATCGCGCATTCCAGAAATTGAAAGACTTTTTAAGAAAGCATTGGGTGAAGGCTCTTATTATAATATTTGTCATCATAATCCAGCTTATGAGTTTATTTGTGATTCAATTCTTTACCAAAAACAGGTTCCGGCAGTTATGCAAGGTATTTGCGATATGGCACTTCATAAATGTTTTAGGTTTTATACAAGTACAACAAATCATTTTTTGAGAGCATATGTAATTAAGGTTGGAGAAAAGTTTTATCCTGTAATTAAACAAACAATTGATCCAGTAAATGCATATGAATTTCATAATATGTATGAATATCAGCATTTCTATATGTTAAAGAGTGATGTAGAAGAAATTATTAATTATCTTAACAGTATAAATAACGTAGCATAATTATGAGTAAAGTAGAAATTAATATATTGATGGGATTGCCTGGTTCAGGTAAGTCAACTTGGAGAATTAAAAATACACCATCTATCAATAATAGATTTTATGGTAGACATTCAAGTTTTTGTTGTGATGATTATCTTTGGAATGAAAACTGTACATATAATTATGGACGATATAAGACAATTCCTGAGATTATAAAGCGAAATCTTGATATTGATAGAGATTCAGAATTTGTTTGTATTGATGGATTGTTTACCACAAACGCACAGATTCAGGAAGTTATCGATGTAGTTCATACGTGTTTGCCACATTTTAGAAATGATGAAGATTTTGTAATTGTTATTCATCATTGGAAAGAAGACCGTGAAGCGTGTCTACATAATGATAAGTATCGTAGAGAATTGAGTTCTGCAACATCTATTAAGAATCTCCCTCTTGAGGATCCTAAGGATTATAAATTTGATTCAGTACTTAAAATTAAGATTGTATATCATGATGTTGTAAGAAAGACACTTTATGAAGGTGTATTTGAACCATTGTCACTATATAATGGTTTGAACGGTGAACTTACTTCAAATGAATGGACTACTGGTGGTACTTGGGGTGATTGTTGGGGTAATTCAGGTACTTGTGATGCAGATACACAACCAGAATTTGAAGAATTTGATAGATTGATTGAAAGAGTTGCGCCGAATATCACATTTATGAAATATAAGAGATTATATAGTGAATGTGTTGAAATACTCGATGATTATGAGTGCGATTACTACGGTGGACGAAGAACAACCGCACGCTACAGGTGTGATTTGAAGAAGCTATATGATATGATGGAAGAAATGAATCTTATTGAAGCAGAATAATAAAATATGTATTGGGTAGATTTTATATATAATTGTGTATTATGGATATTTTGGTTATATATACTTCCAATGGTTATTGTTATTATTTGGAATAAAATAACGGGTGATAAATGGAAAACCGATAATCCATTTTCAAATATTTTAACTTGTGGAGCAATTATATTTGTTATTATACTGACAATATATGAAATGATTGTTGAAATATTTAGAAAGAGTAAAACATAATATTTTTCCCAAACTATTAAATAATGGTTTGGGAATTTCTATTTTAAATAATAAGACATGTAATTAATATGAATTTTGAAAATTTTTTAGACTATATTATAATAAGAGATAAACAAGGAAATGAATACCCTATAAATAAAGATGAAGTATTAAAAAGATATGAAAAAATCAGAGCTATCCAAGAAACTCAAAGAATTAGAACAACTAGAAAAAGAAAAACGAGAAAAATGGAATGAACTCCATAAAGAATATGATAAGGTTCGTGCAAAATATGAATCAAAGGTTGAAGATATATTTAATTTTAAGAATAAATATATTTTGATTGATGATACATCTTGGGGTTATCAAACTTATATGTATTGTGAAACCGTAATGAAAGGTAAAGATCTATCTGGTAACCCAAAAGTTTTGTTACGTGGATATGGATTCAAATGGTCAGTTACCGATTATGAAGATGAAACATATTGTAATTGGGACGAAATGATTGAGTTCAATATTGATATGTCAGAACAAGCAAATATTCAAAGGCAACTTGCATATATTAAAGAACTTACAGTTTCTGAATTTAACGAAGCATTTTATAAAATGATTGGTGAAATAACAGTTCGTCATGAAAAAAACATTAAGTATTTTACGGAAGATGAAGGATAAATTATCAGATATTTGGGATGAAATTACATATTATATATATGATTTACCTAAACATTGGTTTTTAAGTATTCGAGGGTGGTATAGGATTTTTTGTAAAAATCCGTATTATTGGAAGGAAATGAAATATACATTTAATGAAAATGCACCTTGGGATAGTACATATTTTTATGAAACCCAATATTTATGGTTACAAAAATCAATATATTATTTTGAAAATCATTGTAAATATATTGATGAAAAACAAATCGCATTTATTGTTGCTTCTCAAAAACTTGCATTAAAAATGCTTCATATATATCTTGAAAAGACAGAACTTTGGAAGTTTGAAGAAGATATTAATGCAGATAAATCACTTCCTTATTATAAACGACATAATTATAAGTGCATCCCTTATGTAAATTTACGTAATAAACATAGGTATAAATATTTCGCACTTGATACCGCTAATTATGATAAAATAGTTTATGCCGATGACATGTATAATGTTGAGCCACATGAATTATATAGACAAAAGGCAATTAGATTATATCATAAAATAGTTGCGAAATATTCTAATACATGGTGGGATTAAATTTATTTTTAAATATATAGGAAACTTTATAATAAATATATTAAGACAAAACAAATGAAGAAATTTTTTATGTTGGTGTTTTGCCTTATGCTGGCAGTTGGCTCTTATGCTCAAAGAGAACACCTTGAAATTACAAAGGACCAATTACCTGACAATGTAATTGAATTTTTAGATAAATATTATTCGGATTCTATATATAATAATCCTAAGTATTTTATTGAATTTGAATATGAATTTAGACCTAATGCTCCTATAGATGATTTTGAAGTACACTTCAATAATGGAACAAAGGTAGAATTTAATAAATATGGTTATTTAACTTCTATAGATTGTGGAAGAGGCGATAGTGTTAATGTTAATATTATACCTCCTTTTATTAAAAATCAAATTAAAAGATATAATAAACGTATTGTAGATTATAATATTGATTATGATAGACGAGATAAGAAACCATTAGAATATGAAATTGATTTTGAAAATGGTTTTGAATGTAAATTTAATCATAAAGGAAAACTTATAAGAGATTAATATAAGATGGAATGTTCTTAAGAGCATTCCATTTTTATTTTTAAATATAAAATTATAATGATGATTATATGAAAACAAAATTACAAGTTGAAGAAACTTATAATGTTGAATGGCTTAATATAGATCTTAATGAAGAAGAAAACGGTTGTAAATTTTGCGTAATTAAAGATAAGAATGATTGTCCATTTAAATGTGAAAATACTGTTGGATATTTTATTAAAAAAAGAATCTAAGTAATTAAATGTTAGAGAAACATATAGTAACTTGTCATAATTGCGGTGAGGAATATGAGGTAAGATGTACATCTAAAAATTGGGAAAGAGGTAAATACAGAAAATATTGTTGTACCCAGTGCGCAACAGATCATAAAGAAATAAGAGAAGAAATAAAATTATCTAAAAGAGAAGCTGTTAGGTTAGCTAAAAAATTAAAATTAAGTTGTGCTCTGTGCGGGTGGAACGAATTACCTTGTGATGTACATCATATAATTCCTCAAGCCGAAGGTGGTAGTGATGATTTTGATAATTTAATATATGTTTGTCCAAATTGTCATAGAATATTGCATCAAGATAAATCAAAATATTCTATAGATTATTTAATACAACATTCAATTTATTATAATAAGAAAATAAATAAGGAGTAATTTCAGAAATTACTCCTTTTATTTTTGAATTTTTCATAATAATTACTATATTTGATAAGTAATAATTAAACAATTATAATTTATGCAAACAATTGTATTTGATAGTTTCGCCGATGGATATTTTAAGTTATATCGTGGTGGTGCCGCAGTATTTGGTGACGAAATAATTGGTAAAGATAAATATGGACGTTTGTTTACACAAACACAAAACGGCAAGGAATATGTTCAACCGTTTTTTCTTCGTCCATATAAACCTAATGATGATTGGACACCAACTGAAGACAAAAAGATGATGCTGGAGTTTCTTGGTATTGACTATAATTATGTACTTGAAAATACAAGAAACGGAAAAGAACTAAAAATACCTGTATCACGAAATTTCAAATGTGTATTTACAAAGAATGGCGACATTGTTATTTACGATGGTGATGTAACACCTGACCCAGTGCGTAAAACAAAGCATGTTAAAACATTGTGTAAATGGTATAAAGAATGGGGTAAGAAATTTTCGTTTTATGAAATGAAAGAAAAAAATCCTGATGGATTCGATATTGATGGATGGGAGTTCAAAAAGGGTTCAAAATATGTAATTTGTTCTTCATTTCATTTCCTACAGGATTTGAAATATATGTTAATTCCTGAGTACTTTGTTGGTGAACTTGATGAGTTATATGGACAAAGCTATTACCATTCATATTGGTTGCGTTGTTGCGAAATTCTTTATAATGTAGATCCAATTGATTTGAATGAGTCTTGGGATTGGACTGACGAGGAAAAAGCAGAAATTGCTGAGGCAAAACGATTGGCTGAGGAAGAGGAGGAACGAAAGAGACAAGAACTTGAGGAACGAAAAAATACTCCAGGATATTGCCACCTTTGTGGTGCACCTGATGCAGAATACATTCCTTTCGAAGATATGTATATGTGTAGAGATTGCTATTATGGTTCTAAATATTAATATTAAAACATAATTATAAAATGGAAAGTTTACAATTAGTTGGAAGTCAAAAAGTTCGTGAAGTATTGTCTAATTATGCAGATTATACACTTTATATTAGAAAAGGATTTGCATATAGAGGTGCACGAGAAGTTTTAGAAGATAAAGAAACTAAATCAACACCATGTCCTGGCGGATTTAAAATGATGACATTTGAGGAACGTATGAAACGAATGTATGATTTTTATGTTGCATTTGATATTGATATTGACAATGAGAAAAAGGAATTACATATTAATGCATTTTCAGAAAATGACATGTACTAATAATTTAATAAATATATAATATGAAAAGAAAGATTAATTACATTGTAGAAGTGAATGGTAAGACAGTTAAGTCAGGTTGGGAAAGAGTAGATATGAAAAAGCTTCATGAGTTTGAACGAAAGCTTGTATCTGAATATACAAAGCGACCTGGTAAGGATGAAGTATTTATTAAATTTAGATAATAACTATACAAAAATGGTACCACTTTGTGGTACCATTTGTTATATATAATCTTCAGTATTTATATTAAATTGCTTATATAATAAATGAATTGGATTATTACTGCAATTATTCCTAATGTCTGAATCTAAAGAATCTTCTAAGCATAAAGATAATGGGAATTTAGGAATATATACATTTATATTAGGATCTTTTACATGAAATAATGGTTGGTCAATAGGTTGATAACATTCATCTATTCTATCAATCATGCTTTTCATACCATTTCTGTTCAACACATAAAATCCAGTACCATAGTATTTCAACTTTGGTTGTTTATACCAATATTGATCTCCATTATAATCATTGCCTCTTAAACAATTTATTCTTAAAATATCCCAATCTTTAGGTAAATTATTCAAATATTCTTCCCAGAGTTTATAATCTTTATAAAATGAACAATCATCTTCAATTATACCTACTGTGTTTAAACCTCTTAAATAAGCTGATTTTATAATAGTATATTCTTCTCTTGTACAGTTAAATACTCCACCATTATTTATACAGAAACCACTGCCTTGTAAATTAGGTGTAAGTTTATTTACTATAATTTGAGATATTGGATGTTTTACAACTCTAAAATCTTTAACATCCCAACCCATATAATCTATGCGATTACGCATCATTTCATATTTATCTTGTCGTTCACACAAATTTAATAAGTAAACTTCATCAAATGGTAATTTCATAATTTTATTTTATGTTTTTAGCAAAAAATGGATTATTAAGCAATATATGCAGTGTATTATCTAATTCTTTACATTTATCTTTAAACTTAAATATATCATTTCCTTCAAGATTAAACCATTCGTTTAATTCTTGTTTATTCTTATAATGCGAATGCAACATCGTTTCTAAACGAAATGGATAATCACATTTGTATATACAAACTATATGTAATTCAGTAGAATTTCCAGTTTGTAGTTTCTTTAATCTATTAGATTCAATATTTCTAGTCACACCAATTTTATATGTATTATTGGCTGGATCGCAAATTAAATAAATATAACCTCCCATATATTGTTAAACCATTTATATATAATAATATAAATTATATTTGAATAACTAGTATATATTTTTCTATATTAATTATGTATTTATGTGTTTTCTTTAAAAAGAAAATGCATCTCGTTCATTCTAATGAATTATTTTATGTGAGATATATAAATTATTATAAAAATGATTTGATTGTCTTAGAATGAACGTGAGTGACTTCTGGATAGGAGTTTAGGAATTATATATAATAATGAAATAAAATGAAAAGATTTTATAGATTAAATGATAGGAAAATTATTAATATTGATGATATTAGTATGATTGATTATGACGTATCAATCAATAAATATATCGTGTTGATTCATGGACTGAATTATAGCGTTTATATAGATGACGTTGATGCGTACGCAATTATGGATAAACTACAAATTATAAATGATTTTTAATATGAAAAAAATTATAATTATACCTGATGTACATGGTAGAACATTTTGGCGAGAACCAGTTAAGAAATATAAGAATGTAGAAGATGTACATATTGTATTTCTTGGTGACTATCTTGATCCTTATGAGGATATAGATTTTATATATAAAGAAGAAGCATTCGTTATATTTGAAGAAATTATTGATGAGGCTCGTTCAGCAAATAATATAACACTTCTTTTAGGTAATCATGATTTACATTATTTTGGTCAGTTTCTAAGTAATTATGGATGCCGTCGTGATGAATTACGAAAAACTGATATATCACATATGTTTCAAAGTAATATAGATTTATTTAATATAGCGTTCGAAACATATATTAATGGAAAACAATATTTGTTTACACATGCAGGTGTACTTAAACCTTGGTTTGAATGGGTAACAAACAAAGAGGTAAAAACAAATCCCTTGGATCCTAATGACTCATACAGATATAGTGATGTATTTGGTTTAACTGACGAAGAGATTAAATCAGTTGATGTTGAAATGAATGCCGAAGGTCTTAATAAACTATTACACACAAGAATTGGACGTAATATTTTATGGACAATATCAAAGTATCGTGGTGGATGGGGCTCTTACGGTAGTTGTTTGTGGGCAGATGTTGCAGAGCATTATTCATTATTTAGTAAAGAAGATAGATATGAAAATATATATCAAATATTTTCACATTCATTTGGTTCACCTTCTTTAGATGAATATATTATAAATAATAATTGGGCAATGCTTGATTGTAGAAAAGCATTTGAATTAGATTGTAATAGTGGTGAAATTTCAGAATACAAAAATTGAAATTTTCAAATAATATTCTATATTTGGTATATAAAATTTTATAGATATGGCAAAGAAAAAAGAACTTAAAATGTATACTGAGGAAGAAATTAAGTCAATTAGAGAAAATCTAAAGAAGGCGTTCGATATTGATTACATTCCCGTAGAAATTAAAATCAAACGTTTATATAAAGACAAGAAGTTTGTTCCTTTGGAAGGTGATATGATATATGTACACCTTGCTTTTGATAATGATAAGTTTGAACTTAAACGAGGATGGCATCGTTTGAAAGTTACTTATGTTAGAAGTGGGGTAGTGTTTTTTAAGTATATCGATAGTAAACACAAACGTACAGAAGACCATGCCGATTTGGAATCTGCTTTTATTAAAGAAGCTTATATGGGTACTATTCGTTTGAAGGATATTGCGGTTCCAGAATATAATTTGCCTCTTGTAAAATTTGAAAAGGATAAATGTCCTTTTGATGTTGAGGTATTTGATAACGAAGGTAATAAACTTAATAATATCGTGGTATAATTATGGCAGAAATTAAAAGAGTTCAGCAAACAGTTTATGTAAATAAATATGTTGCGTTTGATGGCCGAGAGTTTGATACCTTGTCTCAGTGCGATGATTATGAAAAACGAAAACGAGGAGAACGAATAGTTTGTGATAAATGTAATGGTAAAGGATATATATCAAATGGTTGGCATAAGGTCCTTAATGAATTGATTTATCAATATGAAGATGTTGAATATACACAAACTTGTTCTAAATGTAACGGTAAAGGATATTTAGATAAAGTTGTAAAATGGGAATAATTATAGGATTAATATTATATGGGTTACTTATATATTATATATGTAACTCATTTAATAGTAAAGTTTATTTTAGTGATTGGTTAATAATGGTAATATTTTTTCCACTTTTATTATCAATCACATTTATCAGTTATATAATAAATTTATTTTATAAAAATTAAATAATATGGCACTTTGGGTAACAAATATTGAAGATGATTTTAGAGTAATTAACATGGATGCAATTATCTGTGTAAAAAAGTCAAAAACAAATAAAAATTGCTGGGACGTATTTCTTGAGGGCAATGTTAATGTTGAATTGACTCATAAAGAAATGTTTTCATTGTATGATAACCTTACAGAGGAAATGGAATATTATGAATATGATCCAGAGTATTATGAGGAAGAAGAAGAGAATATTGATGATATAAATACATCTAAACCTACAGACTGTAGTTATGAATCATTATTTGATAAAAAAGAAAAAACAATTAAATGGTAATTATGGATTTTGGATATTATAATAAATATGAGAATGTTCAAACAGGTGTAGATATGTTTGACAATATTGTTTCAGTTGGACAAAAGGTATTATATAAACGTGCCGCTCCAGGTGGAATAGGTTTAGGGGTTATTAAAGAGATTAAACTTACAGATAAAACTACGGATGACCGTAAATTGGTAGATAGTATTGGTTTTAGATATGGATATTCATGTCCTAAATCAGTTAATGCAAGATATTACTACGGAATTGAAACAGAAGGAAAACGTATAACATTTAAACGTGCAACTGAAATTATTGGAGAGTTCAATTCAGTAATCGCAGAAAAACATTATAATAAAATATATGATTGATACTAAAGATTGGAGAAATTTGCAAGATGATATTACAACTGATGCCTTATGGATTAGTACAATTTCAACAAAAAATCGTCCAATGTTTATGATTCCCAAACGAGATTGGGGTATAAAAAATAGTTCAACATTTCATGGATTATATATTCCTGAAATCCCGTATCAATTTATTAGAAGATTTTTACCTGAAAATGGAATTGTATGGGATTGTTTTGGTGGTTCAGGTACTACTTATCGAGTTGCAGAATATTTAGGAGTACAAGATAGATGTATTTTGACTGACCTAAATCCAATTGAAGATTATATTCAATTTGGCGATGCAACAACACATGCTCTTGAACAGAAGGCAGATTTAATTATGTGTCATCCACCTTATTGGGATATTGTGAAATATTCGGATAATGAAAACGATGGTTCTAATTGTGAAACCTGTGAAGACTTCCTTGATTGGATGGAAAGGGTTGCTATAAATTGTTATAATAATTTGAATAAAGGTGGATATCTTATTTTGGTTATCGGTAACTGTTATAAAGATGGTGAGGAATTAACATTAGGTGTCTGGGCAAAAGATAGATTTTGTAAGGATAACAAATTTAAGTGTAAATCACATATAATCAAGGATTATGGTGAAACTAAAGGAACTGAAGGTAAAAACTATAATTTGAATTATGTAAGACAACTTCGTGGAGGATATAATAATTTTTACGGTGATAACATTTTTATATTAAAGAAAAAATGATAAAGTCAATTAAATTTACAAAACGAGACAAAAGATACAATTATATAGGTGAAAATCCAGTATTGATAAAAAATCTATATAATCGTAAATTTAAGTTTGAAGACAACAAAATAAATGTGTTGTTTGGTCCAAACGCATCAGGTAAGTCTACAATCATTAAAGCGATTGCGGCACATTGTTTGTGTGGTGAAGATAAAAGAGTTCAAGATGGAATGACAAATTTCAAGAAGTTTAATCCAACTGACTATGGATTTCTTGTTGATAGAACTAAAGAGCGTTTTTATGAGTTGATTGATAACGCAGCAGGTAATATCGTAGAAATTGATTGGGATGGTGGATTTGTATATAACGATAATTTTGGTGCACGCGGTTCACATGCAATCGGAGATCTTTGTGGTGGTATTATTGATGACATCGGTGAGGAAATTAGTTATATACTTGGTAAGGGTCAAGTTTCAATGGGACAAAATTCAATATATCTTATTAATAAGTTGACACAATTGTGTACTAAGAAATTTGAAATGTCCGAAATAGATAAGTTATTTACAAAGGAATTTAATCGTGTTAATGATACATGGGGAAATACTTGGAAACTTGCATACGATTATATTAATGAAAAACATACCGATGATAATGCTTCATTGACAATTATGTTGGATGAGATTGATAAATCTCTTGATATAAATAATGTAATACTGTTATATATGGAAGTATTACCTAAATTGGTGCAAAAATATAATGTACAAGTAATTCTTGTTTCACATTCACCTATTATATTAAGCAATAAGATATTTAATAATCCTGATTATAATATTATATCATTAGATAAAGAATATACTGATTCAGTTAGAGAAAACATGAAACAGTTATATTAAATGAAAAATGGAATGACTTAAGTCATTCCATTTTTTTATTATAGCTTAGGATAATATTCTGCTTTTTTATATATACCTGATTCAATTACAACATCATCCATGCTTACCATACTGTTTATATTTGAAAATTTCCATTTAGATAGATTGACATCTAATTCTTTACATTTATAAAACATCCATTCCCCATCTTCTACTTTAGAAACATTCCAATTTTCTATACCTTTTCCAGTATATATTATTTATACTTCGTAATTCTTCTGTTGATTCTGGAAAATATTTAATTTTAGAAGCGGTAACTTTAGTATATATCATCTTCTCAGTTATATATGTTGTTATAGATTTCATATATTGTTAAATTTCATTATTATTTAAAAATAATTTAATTTTTTATTGAAAAATTTGAAATTTTGAAAAAATATTCTATATTATATTCGTAATTAACAAATAAAAAATATAATTATGGAACTTACAATTAAAAACATTTTGAAGGCAATCATTTTCTACGCAACAGTTATTATGGGTGTTTTAACAGTTGGTTTGGATTACGATCATACTCCTTTTACAAACGTTTTGATTTGGTTTACTGTTTTGGCAGTTCTTGGATTTACAACTTATAACATGTGTAACGGCAAGACAAATGCAGAAATTAAGAAGTTCACAGGTATTGATTTTTCTGAAGAGTAATTACTAACTAATAAATATATAAAGAAATGAATAAAGTAACAGTTTTCGAGTTTGTAACAGAGTTCAATAACTTTTATAACAATGTTCTCTCTATTATTGATGAGGCATATAGTAATGAAACTGTAAACCGCATTTGTGTTGATAATGCATACGATACTCTTACAGATTATAAGAATGAAATTGAACGTACACTTGAAGCAAGAGTTCTTTCGGTGGAAAAGGCAGCAAATATGCTTACTAGCAAATGCGAAACTTTCGTCAAGATTGCCAACAACTATGTAGATAATTATAACCTACTTGGTAATAAGGACTCATACAATGCTTATGTTTTCCTTAATTCTATCATTGATTGTTACAATGAAATGGTAATCGAACTCGGTTATTAAAATTATATATTTCTAAAATGGGAGGCTTGACCTCCCATTTGAATTTTAGCATAGTATTTTCTATATTAAAATATATTTATATGATTTTTGTTATGGAAGATTATACTATGGAAGATTATTATAATGAATTTGTAAAGGATTATGATGAACAAATTAAAGAGAATATTCATTATAATAAATTATTTTTTGATAAACTTTGGACTTTAGCAGAAGATGGATTGCCTTTAGCAAAAGTTTTAAGTTTTATAAATTCTTTTGATAATGATGAAAGTCAAGTAGATGAATCATCAAAAGAAACATATGAAAGATTTATTAAGTATTGGGAATCTGAATTTGAAGATGATTAATTATGAAGGTAATTTTTTTAGATATTGATGGTGTTTTGAATCACGAAAACCATTATAATTGGTTAGTGGAAACTGATGAACCAACACCATTGCAAAGAGTGCATCCATATAGTGAATTTAATCCAGAATCTTGTAAAATATTGAATAGAATTATCGACGAAACTGATGCAAAAATTGTATTATCAAGTACTTGGAGATTAGATGGTATACCATATATGAATAATATATTTAAACACGTAGGTATATTTCATAAATTATATGATGTTACTCCATCATTAGCTTATAAATATGATACAACATTATGTAGAGGTAAAGAAATAGATAAATGGTTAAACGAACATCCTGAAGTTACAAAATATGTAATACTTGATGATGATACTGATATGGAAGAACATCAGTTACCATTTTTTATTAAAACGGATCCATATAAAGATGGTTTAAATAATGAAGTTGCAAACAAAGTAATAGAAATATTAAAATGAGAATAGGTTTATTTTTAGGAAGTTTTAATCCTCCACATATTGGACATGTAAATATTGTTAGAGAAGTATTAAATAGTAAATTGGTTGATACTGTCTGGGTAATTCCTGCATATCAAAATCCAAATAAGAATGTTAATACTTCTGATAATTTTTCACATAGATACAATATGTGTAAATTGATGTTTGAGGAATTGCCACATACTTATGTTAATCTGGTTGAGTCTGTTATTAAACCTAAATATACATATGATTTATTGACGCAATTAAAAAAAGAATATCCCGAAGCAGATTTTACATGGATAATTACCGATGAAACACTAATAGAAATTATTTATGGACAATGGTATAATTCAGATGAGTTACTTGAGGAAAATAAATTTATTGTTATTGAAGGAACAGGAAAATACAATGAAGAATATCCAGATGAATATTATGAAATTGTAAAATCAGATGGAAATAAATGTATTTATTTACAAAATCCAATAAATATGTCTTCAACTCAAATTCGTAAAATGATTGAAGATGATATTATACCAGTTCCATTTGTGAATAAAGAAACATATAAACATTGTAAAACATTATATAAATAATATTTGTTATGCTTGATAATAATATTTTGTGTTTGATTTATCTTATTATCGGATTATTTGTTTCATATTTGTATACTTCATTTAGATATGGGAAAACAATAAATAATAAGAACAATGAAGGCGCAATGGTAAATGTATTTATGATAACCATTGTAATGTTATGGCCTTTATTTTTGATTAAATATATATTTTTGGTTATAAAATATGTTAGATATAAACGAAGCCACAAGTCTAAGCAATAAAGAATATAAGGAATTTATTGATAAGATAAAAGATGATATGGTAAATATAAATGGTATACCTGCATCAAAATTTGAAAATCTAGATCCTAATTCTACTGGGTTTGGAGGTAAATATAATATGGGTAATAATCCTTGTGAACATTGTCCTAATAATCCTAAAAATAATCCTCATTCAAGTGGGTTTTGTAATTGTGCATTACCATCTTTAATGAGCCCAATATATTAAAATTATGGAATATTTTTCCGCAGAAGAGGCATTAAATAAATCACGTCAAAATAAAGACGATATCTGTAATGCTGTGCTTGATTATATTTTTAAGTGTATTGAAAATGCAATAAAAAATGGTGATACAAGCATACATATTCATTTATTACAAGATGGTATGAAACAATATAGGAATTGTTCATTACGGGTTCAATCAAGACTTAAATCGCTTGGATATAAAGTAAGGGAAACACGAGGTAGCGCGTATGATACACGCCCAAACACATTATTTATTAGTTGGTTAAATATATAGACAATTTTATGTTTGAAAAGAGTATATTAGTAGTATATCTAAATATAGATAATTTATCACTTAAAGATGCATTTGCTTCAACGCAGTCAACTATACATTATTTAGAAAAAGAGTTTGAAAGTGATCCAGATATAAAATGTATTGTTGCGCCCGTAAGAAACCAACCAACGAAGATAGAATTATTAAATGCGAAATATCCAGATTGGGAGCAATTTCAAAATGATATAGAAACACTAAAAGAAAAGATATATGAAAATAACGGATGAAATTATATCTAAAGTATTAAATAGTGAAAATAGATATTTGTTTTTAGTATCGTTAATAAGTTCAGATAATATATTAAATAAAGAGGATGCAATTGAATCTTCACAAATAGTTAACTATATTAATGATAATATTGATAATTTCAATTTAACCAGTGAAATTAAATCTGAGGTTATTAAATATATGAATAAATCTAAAAAGATATTAGATGAAGATATAAAAAGATTCGATGAATAATAATGGCAGAATATTATAGTGCTGAACTTGCAAAAAATACGGCATTAAAGAATAAAGAGAATATTTATAATAAGAAGTTAAAAACTATTTTTCAATCATTTATTAATCCAGCAGTAGAAAAAGGCTTATTAAATGTTTCTATACCAGAAATGTATATAGATGAGGATAAACTTGTTATTAAATATTTAGAAGATTTAGGTTATAAAACAAGTTATAACCGCGTAGGAATGAATGAATACGCATATAAAGTAGTATGGGGCTAACTTTGGAATCGATTGGTGGTTGGAGTATGAAAATCATGCCGTCTTGATTATGACGTTAAAGAATCAAAACAATTTAAATGGCGAAGAAACTTACGCTATGGCTGCCTAACCCTCAGGGTTACCGTTAACACAAGTTGGTTATAAATGGCATTGCCTGAGTCTGATGGTTGAAATTGACTTGGAAACAGAAAATCATCAAATGTCTTTAACCATGATTTAGTAAGACAATAATAAATAAGAATCATAAAAGTTTTTAACGCTAACGTAAAGCATGTAATAAAGTTTTTGTACAAAAATTATTAAGACGAGGGTTCGAGTCCCTCTAGCTCCACAAAATAAAAAGGAAGTACTTAAGTACTTCCTTTTGTTTTTATAATTTTACAAATTTTGCTCTATGATTAAAACTATTCATAGTTACATTTTTATTAAATTTCCAATCAGATATGTCGCATACTAACATTTCACAGTCTTTAAACATATAATTCATATTAGTTACGTTTGAAACATTCCATTTAGATATATCTCCAATAGAATCTAATTCGTATTGATTTTCAAACATACTTTGCATATTTGTTACATTTGAAACATCCCATTCAGATATGTCAATACTTTTTAATGCATTAATATTACCTAATTGACCAATTGCTCCAAATCCAGCAAATAATTCAGACATATCCGTTATACTAGAAACATCAATATTATTTAAATTCAAATTCTCTCTTCCTAAATCTTCAGCTATATCAAAAAGTATTTCTTGTAGTTCCTTTTTAGTTTCTGGATGATAATCATATTTAGAACGTGTATCTTTATTATATACCATTTTCTCGTTTATATAAGTAGTTAGTGATTTCATACTAATTGATATTTATTATTTTTTGATTTATTGTTTTTAGCTGATTCCAATATCTTTTTTAATTGATAAATATAATCTTTATCTTTATTTAATTCTAAATCATCTAATATAAAATTAACAAACTCCTTTAAATTATCATATAATGATGTACCTTGTAAATTTTCTTCTATATCTTTTATATTAAAATTTCCTTTTTTACAAGAAATCATTAAATTTATGAACTCTTGTTCTTGTTGTTCATTACGTTCAAACCATTTAGATAATTTCCAAATTAAATTATCTTCTAATGATTCTTTAATAGATTTCTTTTTAACTTTTTTTAATTTATGTGGTTTACCAGTTACTAATGGTTCTGAGCCTATACCATTTGCATCCGGTCCAGAAGGATTACCCATACCGGTTGTATTCATTGGATTTGCAAAATCGCAACATTCTTTTATATAATCTGTTAAACTTTTCATATACTTATTGATTTAGGTAATTTTATATGTTCTGTGTTATATGCAATTTTTTCTACTTCGCATTCTGGTTTTATATTCCAAGAAGATATGTCCAATTGTAGTTTTTCACAATTATAAAACATACTTCTCATTGACTCAACATTTGAAATATCCCAATCTTCTATACCTTTTATTTTTTCTAATTTAAAACATCCAAAAAACATTCGTCCCATAGTTGTTACTTTTGAAGTGTCCCATCCAGTTACATCGATTTCAGCAATATCTCCTGAAGGTGTAGTTAATCGTCTAAATAATCCATTAAAATTATCAACTTCTGATACGTCTATATCAGTTAAATCTCCATTTTCATTTTTAAAATGATCAATTATTATAGCACGCAATTCATCTCTATCTTTAGGATAATACTTAAAATTAGAAGATGTATTTTTAGTATATATCATTTTTTCTACTATATATTCGTTTAGTTTCTTCATTATTTAACTATTATGTTTTTTGAATTTTTAGCTATATCATCTACATACTTTTCTGGAACATTATTAATAAATTTTCTTAAATCCAATTTAAGTTCATGACAATTAGAAAACATTTCAGTAAAATCATTTACTCTTATTACATTCCAATTAGATATATCTCCAATTGATTTTATTTTATGACACCCGCTAAGAAAAAAATCTGTATCAATCACTTTAGATACATTCCAATTAGATATATCTCCAATTGATTCTAATTCTGAACACATATAAAACATTGCGCCAATATCTTTGCAATTATGTAAATTCCATTTTGACAAATCCCCAACCTGTTTTAAGTTTGTAACACTAAATGTTGAACTCATATATTTAATATTAGATACATCCCAATTTGTCAAATCAATTTTACTTATTTTTCTAACATTTGAAAACAAATTGCTTATATCAGTAACATTTGATATATTCCAAGTTGATATGTTTAATTCAATATCCCAATCATTTGTATATTTATCAATATCTACAAATATACTTGACATATCAGTTATTTTAGATGTATCTATAAATGTTAGATCATAATTTTTATTTTCGAACTCTTTTCTAATAATTTTTATTAATTCTTCTTTAGATGTTGGAGTAACTTTATATATTGATTTTGAATTATAAACCATCTTCTCGTTTATATAAGTAGTTAGTGATTTCATAAATAAAACTTATTATTATATATAAAAATAATACTTTATATTTGAAATTCTAGAATTTAATTCTATATTATTCCCGTAAATTATATTATAATTATACAATATGAAAAACTTAATTGATTATATTAAAGAATCATACGAAGAGTTAAAGCAGGATTATACAAATGCCGATGGTGCATCTGGTAATGAAAAGAAAGCATTATCATCTAAGTATGGAACGGCCAATAAGGTTAAAGATATTCAGAAGGCTATTCTTCTTAAGATGCGTGAAGAACGTCATAATAGAAAAGAATTTACTAATGAAGATGTTAATAATTTTAATCGATTAGATTTCCCTGAAAAGAAACTTTATGATGAACTTGGAGAAGAACCAATTGAATTTGTAAGATTTTATGCTGATTATTATCTTCAACAGCTTAAGAAAAGACGTTTGGATAAGATGGTTGGCCAGAAGTTAAATTCATATAACACATCTATTAGCGACCGTTATATAATTAAACGATATGAAACTATATTAGCTTATCTTACAGCTAATGATAAAACCGAAGAGGAAAAGGCGAAAGATAAGTCTGATAAAGAACGTATTGAAATGATTAAAAAGAATCTTATTGAAAAAATCTCTACTGAACTTGAAGGTTTTAAGAATAAGATTATTGAAATGACAAAGAGATTTGCTAAGAAAAAGTATGATAATGCACCTAAGATCATTGAAAAATGCGACAATGAAATTGCTGAATTAGAAAAAACTTTTTCAGATAAACCTTTTTATGGATATTATAAAACCAAAGAATATAAAAGAATTGAGGAACTTAGAAAAATAAAATCTAAGGAAAAAATTATTCTTGTAAAATATCCTACCTATAAAGAATATGAAGAAACTTGTGTAAATGAAGCAATTCGTCAATTCGAAAATAATATATCTGCTATAGCTGATAGAGTTAAGGAAAAAGGATTAAACATTGAAAATGTAACTTGTCAAGATATTTTTGATGATCCTAAATTTATCGAAATGAGAATTACTGATGGAGAAAGAAGTCTTTGGTGTAGAAGTATTTTAGCTGCAGAATATTCAGATAAAATGATACCTCATTTTAGATTTATTATAACAGAAAGAAAGGGAGCTAAATAAGCTCCCTATTTTTATTCTTCTTCAATATACCAATCCGGTTTGGAAAAACAATTTGTAAATGCACTATACATTGTAGTGTCCTTATTTAGTTTCCAATCGTTTAATAATTGACCTTTAAATTTTGGACAATCAGCAAACATATATGATATATCCTTTATTTTTGTATTACTAAGATCCCAATTTACTAAATATTTACTATCTAAATTAGGACATCCTTCAAACATAGAATCTATATATGATAATGATTTATGTAAAATCCATTTATCTAAACCTTTACCTTCAAAATTTAAACAATATTGAAATACTCTATGTAAAGAATCAGTTTTGCCGCATATTTTAAAATTTGATACATCTATATTAAATTTATTACAACTAAGAAACATTGATTCAACAGTTACTGCATTTGTAATATCCCAATTTTCTAATCCTTCTCCTGTAAATTTGTGACATCCAGCAAACATATATGATGTGTTATAAATTGCATCAAATTTCCAATTAGATAAATTTTCATTAAAATTAGTACAATTAGAAAACATACTAGTAGTATTACGTACCTTTTTGACATTCCAATCTTTCAATCCGGTACCTTTAAATGACGTGCATCTTTTAAACATATTCGCCATATTTTCTACATTAGAAGTATTCCAGTTAGATAAATCGCAATCAAAATTACGTAAATCAGCAAATAATGCACTCATATCTGTAACATTAGATACATCCCATTCAGATACATCTCCACAAAAATCAGGTAATTGCCCAAATAACATATGCATATCAGTTATTTTTGACACGTCAATATCATTAAGATTAACATCATTCCCTTTATCTATAATACGTTCAGCTATAATATTTTGTAGTTCTTTTTTTGTTTTAGGAAAATATTTATAATTAGATGCATTAGCTTTATTATAAACCATTTTCTCTGTTATATAAGTAGTTAACGATTTCATTATTTAATATTAGTATTTTTTCTATATTCAATTAGTTCATCTCCAGGTAAACTACGTAATGCTTTATATATTTCATCAAAGTCATCACTATTTAATTTAACGTGAGCATTTAAATATCTAAATAGATTTTCTTTTAAATTTTTTAGTTCTTTATGATTTTCTATTGTTTCCTTACATACAAATGCTTTATATATAGTTTCAACTAATTCTTTAGAATTTTTATCATTATTGGCCAGAAATAATAATGCATCAATATATTGTAGTTCTACATCATTAAGATTTAATGTATCAACAATATTAGCAGTATTTTTATTATATACCATTTTTTCTATAATATACTTTTCTAATGATTTCATATTTAACTAAATTTTTATATTTCGTTTTGGACCTCTAAATATTCTTCTACTAGTATAAGTTGAAAGTTTGTTTGTGTTACATCTAATATGTAATTTCCAATTAGCGCAATCACATTCTAAATTACCACAATTATAAAACATTTGACTCATATCTTTTACATTAGATACGTCCCAATTAGAAACATCGCCAATTGTCGTTAAATTAGAACAATTATAAAACATTTCATTTGTTGTTTGAACTTTATCCATTGACCAATTGCTTAAATCTAATGTTTCTAAAGATGAACAATTTTTAAACATTAAACCACAAGCATAAAACATATTAGTATTCCATTTATCTAATCCTTTTATTTCTTTTAGTTCTTTACATTCTGCAAATAACATAGAATTATATTTAGTATTAGATACATCCCATTTAGATAAATCTAATTTTTTTAAACTGCCGCAATAGCTAAACATTCCAGATAATTTTACAGCTTTTGAAACATTCCAGTTTTCTATGCCATCAATTGTTTCTATATTATCGCAATGTTCGAATAAACCTCCAAAATTTTCAATATTTGAAACATCCCAAGTATCTAAACCAATTATTTCTTTAACATTATAATTTTTAGAGAATAAAGCTTCTATATTAACTATTTTATCTCCAAAAACCCAATTAGATACATCTATTACTGCTGCCCTTGTTGATATTAAACGAGGAAATTCTCGTTGTAATTCATATACGTCATCTTCGTATTCTTCGAACGATATATTAGTTAATGAAAATTTATCAGCGGTTTCAACAATTAAACTTTTTAATTCTTCAATATTTTTAACGAAAATAGTTTTATTACTATTAGTTTTATTATAAACCATTTTCTCAGTTATATAAGTAGTTAGCGACTTCATACTATAATTTAGGTCTATTTATTTCTTCAATTCCACAATCGTAAAATACGTCATCTGCAAGTTCAATATTACGGGTATTCCAAGGATAAATATTTTGATTAAATGATTTACATCCATAAAACATACTTTCAATATCTTTAACCTTAGAAATATTCCATTTATCTAATGGCTGATTAAATTTTTCACAATGTCTAAACATATAACCCATATCTGTTACATTAGATACATTCCAATCGTTTAACGGCTGATTAAATAATTTGCACCAAGAAAACATATATCTCATGCTAGTTACCTTAGATACATTCCAGTTTGATATATCTTGATTAAAGTTCAAACATCCTTGAAACATACCCTCCATAGTTTCAATATTAGATACGTCCCATTCAGATATATCACCATTAAAACGTTGTCTTTGCGAATCTTCTAAACTAGCAAATAAAAGTGACATATCAGTTATTTTTGACACGTCAATATCATTAAAATCGGCGTTATGACCTTCTTCTTTTATTTTATTAGATATTATACTTCGTAATTCTTTCTTTGTTTTTGGATGATATTTGTGTTTTGGCACACTATTTTTAGTATAAACCATCTTTTCTGTTATATAAGTAGTTATAGATTTCATTGAAATTTAACGTGTTTATTTCTATATTTAAAAATAAAATTTAATAATATATTATACTTATGAAACTTATTGAAATTTTGTCTGAAAATACAAATAATGGACAATACGATCATTATACATTTGTTTCTAATAAAGACTCTAAAGATTTAGTAGATGCAAATAATTATCCTGTAGATGATTTATATAATTTTATTATTACATCTTTACCTTGGCTAAAAGATCGTCAACGAGAATGCACAAAATGTTTAGTAAGAGATTTATCTGAATATATTGAATATTAACATATATGGAAACTAATAAAAATCTTAAACAATTAGAATATATCATAAAAAATTCTATTTACGGTAATTCTAATTTGATATCACCAAAAAATACATTATTTGAAAAATGCTTAGATAATATTTGTAAACATTTTTATAATAATGATTTTAAAGAATTTAATAAATATATGGAAAATTATTTCTATATTATGCATTATGATATAGAAAATGTTAATTTGGATAAAATATATTTATCATTTATTAAATCAACAATTATTTGTAATATTTTCGGTACCGAAGAGTATGAAAATTATCCACTTAAACTAAGTGATTACAGTGAGTTATTTAATATAAAAGTTACTGAAGAAGATTATTCTGATTACCATTCGACACATTTATATTATCATTTAGATTCCATGCTAATGGTACCAGAATTGTTATCGGTAATAAATAAATATTCCGATTGTGATGTTGATATTTCTATATCTAATGGTAGACTTAGTTTACTTCCTAAAAATGGATATAGTGCAATAAATTATATACTTGATGAAAACAATGATATATCAAGTAAATATGATATAGCAACTACATTAGAAATGTTTAGAAAGTTATATATAAAATTGAACGAAGTTAACGAATTTATAAACAATAAAATTTTAAAGTAAATATGAAGAGAACACTTGTTATTGTAGATTTTCAGAATGATTTTTGTAGACCTGAAGGTAATTTGTATGTAAATGGTGCTGAAACAGCAAAGGCAAATATTATTGCTTATCTTAAGAGTTCAAATCCAGAAAATGTTTCAGTTATTCTTACACGTGATTGGCACAATGTAGATGATAAGTCATTTAAGTGTAATGGTGGTACTTGGCCTAATCATTGTGTTGCCGGTACTTGGGGAGCTGAAGTAGATAAGGATATTATCGAAGTACTTGATGAAATGGGATTCAATTATATGTTTTCTAATAAGGGTACTTGTCCTACTGTTGAAGAATATGGAGCATTCTCAACAATTTATGAGACCAACGAAGGTGTTGTTGTTAAGAATGTAAATGATTCTTATGAAACACTTATTGTCGATAAGACTGTTGATGTTTGTGGTATCGCTGGTGATTATTGTGTATACGAAACTACAAAGAATCTTAAGGAATCACATCTATTTGATGTAAGAGTATTGCTTGATTGTACTGCGTCTATTGATGGTGGAACAAAGATTACTGAATATATAAATGCATAATACTAAAAGGTGAAAGTTAACTTTCACCTTTATTTTTTATTCTTTTATTTGAATTTTTTAAATAAGTTTCTATATTATGTATGTAATTTAATTAAACTTATTACATATGACCAAGTCAGAATTGCTTAAAATATTGGAAAACGTTGATGATAATGCAAATATAGTTTTTCTTAATTATATTCCTAATTGGGGAGAGTTAGTTGAAAATATCGATGAGGTAATTATTGAAAATGAGTTTAATCGAGTAATACTTAAATAATATGAAACGCAATCGTACACTTAAAGTTAAATATTATACAGTGCATTGGTATCGTAACGGATTTTGCTATCGTACTACACGAGGATGCGAGATGGATGATGTTAAGAATTGTAAACATACTGCTAAACTATTAGGTGAAACTATTAAATACGAACTCGAAAAGGTTGTAACTTATGAATACTAATTTATATGAAATATTAAAAAACGTTGACCCAACCCATAGAGTTAAATTTACTGCTTGGGAATCTGATTTTAGAAATGTAGATTGGCCAACGATGATGGAATTTTCCCATAAAACAACATCAGTTGATGCATCAACAAATACTTTATTTGTATACTTTAAGGAAGTTGATGATTGCTCATTTGATGTTGAATTACTAAAGATATTGTATAACGGTCAATATGAGTTATATGACAATGTTCGTTTCTTTTTTGATGATGTTGAACTTAAACCATCATTTGGTGATGTTGGACATTCTGATAAAATAACACATATCGATTTTGAACCTATAAAATAATATAATATGCCGATAATTTATCCTAAAAAAATTAGAATGGCTTTCAAATCAATTGATTTGGAAGTTCTTAAAAATGAAATTGTAAATAATGGATTTACGTTCATTCGAGATGGTGGATTTAGACCAGAAGATGAACCATTTAAGTTTTGTAATTATTTGTTTTATATAAATAATGAAACTGGAATGAATCTCCGTATTGGATATAATTATCCATTATTGAAATTAAGAGGAGATGAACGTAATGTAATATTTGAAATTTGTTATTGTCCTAAAGATCATGGTTGGTGGACAGATATTACACCAGATTTTAGACAAACAAAATGGCGTAAAATTAGTGATAAATATATTAAATAAATATTGAAATCTTAAAATATATTTCTATATTATCTTTGTAATTTTAATATATATAATATGAGTACTGTTGATAAGAAAATTGATTGGGAAAAGTTCATCGAGGAAAATTGTGGATTTGACGAGTCTGTTATTGATTGGAAGACGCTTAATGGTCAATATAGTTCTGAAACGGACGAAACCCGTGCTCGCATATTAGATTTGATTTTGTGGAAGGGTTCACAAGTTGATTCACTTCATTCAGCAAAGAAAACATTTAAGAAGTACAAGGACGTTGAAGATACGCAAAAGGCATTTGAATATATCTTCAAAAAGTTGTCAAAACAGGTTCATTATATTCCTGAGGCACAGGAAGCGATGCAGAAAATCAATGAACAAGCAATGCTCGCTTACGAAAGAGTTTTGAATTTGTGTATTGCACGAGATGAAACTGCATTAAAAAATCTTCAACGTGACCTTGAAAATTATGACAATGGAAATTATTTCCAAGTTGGAGATACAGTTCAAAACAAGCAAACAGGTTTTACCGCTAAAATCGTTAGAGTAACAGATAAGAATTATATGTTTGTTAATGATATTTATATCTTTGACAATGAAGATGGTTTCAGTAAGGATAAGGCAAATAATTGGAGAAAAATATGATTGGTTTAACAATAGGAAAACAGTTTTTAAGATTTAATGATATCATGTTTGACGGTATCATGAATAATCTTTTTCTTGATTTGGAAATTAATTGTTTAACAAAAGAAAATAAATCAAGATTTGTAGATAGTTTCATGGATAATTATATGACATATCTTGAACCTATTTTTGAAGATAATGATTTATACGTTGATGAAGACGATATTGATAATGATGAGTTAAACGTTATATTTAACGAATTTGAAGAATATCTTGATTGGATTTTGAAAACAGATGAATAATATTTTATATTGTTTTAGATACAGATTTATATAAATTTTTTATTTTTAATTATAAATATATAATAAATTATATTAATGATTAGAAATACAAATGATTTAATAAATGAAATTAACAAAAAATTTCCAAATAAATATGATTTTTCGAAAACCAATTATATAAATTGTCATACCCCTATAATATTAATTTGTAAAGAACATGGTGAATTTTCCATAATACCTAATGGAATATTAAAGAAAAAATTTATATGTCCAAAATGTAAAGAACAATATAATAATTCACCATATAAATTTAAACTATATTTGAATGATTGGATTGAAAGATTTATACACATTCATGGAGATAAATATGATTATTCACTAATAACAGAAGATAATTATAAAAATGATAAAGTTCCAATAATATGTTCAATACACGGAGTATTTTATCAAAACAAAAGAGATCATTATCTTGGTAAAGGATGTAAATTATGTAATGCAACTTCTCATCATGGTTCAAAAAAAGAATTGAAAAACAAACATATTCCAGCACATGTAATTATTGGAAAAGAATATCATACAAAAATAACGAAAGAAATTTTTTTAGAACGAGCAAAAAATAAATATGGTGATAAATATATTTATGATAATATAAATTATGTTGATTATTCAAAAACACCAATTGATATTATTTGTAAAATACATGGAAAATTTAGTGTAACACCTAAACATCATATTGACTGTGGAGGATGCCCAGGTTGCAGAATTGAAAATAGAGCAAAATCAAGAACTTTATCATTTGAAACATGGTTAACTGAATGTAAAGAAAAACATGGTAATAAATATGATTATTCAAAAGTTAATTATACTAATGGTAATGAATACGTTGAAATAATTTGTCCTAAACACGGTTCTTTTTTTCAAAAGGCATCAAATCATAGATATGGACATGGGTGTCCTAAATGTATAGAAACATCATTAGAAACTAATATAAGAGTATTATGTGAAAAAAATAATATTGATTATGAATATCAAAAACAATTTGATTGGTTAGGCAAACAACGATTAGATTTTTATATACCATCAAAAAATATCGCTATTGAATGCCAAGGTGAACAACACTTTATATTATGTAAATATTTTGATACAGAAGAAGATTTTAAAATAAGACAAGAACGTGATATATTAAAGAAAAAACTTTGTGAAGAAAATAAAGTTAAACTTATATATTATAGTAATAAAAAATATAAAAATTGTATAACAAATATTGATAAAATTTTGAATTTAATAAAATAATTACTATTTTAATAAAAAAATAATATTAATAATAACTTAAAATTAAAAGATTATGGCGGAAAAAATGGTACGGAGTCTATTAGATAGTGACGTATATAAGTTCACAACTTCTTATGCATATATGAAGAATTATCCAGATGCAGAGGGTGAGTTTTCATTCGTTGATAGAAATAAGACAGAGTTTTCAATTGACGATATTGAGGATTTGAAATCTCATTTGTATCGTCTTGGTGAGTTGTCATTGTCAAACTTTGAAATGGAATGGTGTGTAAAGAATATTCCTTTTATCCCTCGTTATTACTGGGAGTGGTTGAGAGGTTTCCGTTTCGATGTTAAGAAGATTAACATTGGTTCCGATGTTCACGGGCATTTGCAGATTACTGTTTACGATAAGTTGTATAAGGTAACACTTTATGAGGTACCTATTCTTGCAATTGTATCTGAATGGATGTCTATGAAGTATAAGGATATGGCAAATATCGCTAATATTGAAAAGGTTGTACTTGAGAAGATTACAATGGCCGCACTTGGAAGTTTTAAGTTTAGTGAATTTGGTACAAGACGTCGTTTCTCATACGATGTTCAGGATAAGGTAATTTCTGTACTTGCAAATAAGGGATGGAATGTATGTAATGGTACTTCTAATGTTCATTTTGCAATGAAGTATAATATGAAGGTTATGGGTACTCATCCTCACGAGTGGTTTATGTTTCACGGTGCACAGTTTGGATATAAGCACGCAAATTATCTCGGTATGGAGGCTTGGGCAAACACATATCAGGGAGACCTTGGAATTGCACTTACTGATACTTATACTTCTGATGTATTTTTCCGTAACTTTTCTAAGGTACATGCAAAGTTGTTTGATGGAATCCGTCAGGATAGTGGAGATGAATATGAGTTTACTGATAAGGCAATTGCACGATACAAGGAACTTGGTATCAATCCTTTGACAAAGACAATCATTTTCTCAAATGCGTTGGATTTTGTTAAGGCAGGACAGATAGCAAATTACTGTCAGGGAAAGATTGGATGTGCATTTGGCATTGGTACAAATCTTACAAATGACCTCGGTGTTCCTCATGCAAATATCGTAATGAAGTTGACAAAGTGCAAGATGAACGAGCGTCAGCCTGAGGAATATACAATCAAGTTGTCAGACGACCTTGGTAAACACCTTGGTCCTATCGAGGAAGTTGAAATTGCAAAGAAGACACTTAATATTAAGTAAATATATATGTGTAAATCATCTAAAAATTTTATATTTTGTCCTGAGAACATTAAAGCAATTGGTGATGAAATTACTAGATGTGGAAAGATTGTAATAAAGAAATTGGAAGATAATTTAACAGAATTAGTATAATATGCCTTATAACGAATGGGGAGATCAAGATCCCAAACTACAAGCGCTTGAAGATTTTTATCGAGCAGCAAATAGTAATGATGAATGGAAATATGCAAATATGGAAGATGCCCGTAATAGATATGAAGCAATAAAGGAAGCTGAATCATATCAGGGTGGATCATAAGAAAATGAGGTACTCAGGTACCTCATTTTTTGTTATATAATATTTGAAATTTTGAAAAAAGATTCTATATTTGTATTGTATTTAATAAAATAATTAATATGGCAATTGTATTTGAAACACTTTCAGAAACTGCAAAAGCAGAACAGTCAACAAAATTTATCAAACTTATTGTTGATGGTAAACCAACAAGATTTAAAATTGTTGCAAAAAACTATAATTCAAATTGGGAAGTAAATATTTATATACAGACAAGCAATTATGATTTTGCAATGATTGCCGATAAAAATGATATACCTGATGTTACATGTGTTTCATATTGCATCAGTGATGAAAATAGAATACGTGGTAATGAATATAATATATCAAAAGCAATAAATTTTATACAAAAAGTATTTTAATACTTGAAATTTTGAAAAAAGATTCTATATTATATCTGTAATCAAATAAAAAATTTATGAAAAGTTCAAAAGGATTTGCTGCTCTTGAGGCAATGAAAAACGAAATGGAAGCTCAACGTATTGCTGAACACAAACAGCATGTTAAAGAAGCGTGGGAACGAAGAAATAAACTGATGGAAAAGGTTGGTTTCGTTACTCCTGAGGAAATGATTGATTACCTTGTGAATGGAGGTCGCATTACTGATAGAGAAGGACAGTATTTCCGTTTTGAAAATGGAATGGTTGAGGTGATTTACGAAATCTATGACGAATGTGCAGGTCCTCAAGGATTTGGTAGAAAATATGAAACACTTGATGAGTTTAAGGATTTCGTTTATAATATCCTTGTAAAACATAGAGAATATAATGGTGACAAATGGTTGCCTACTTGGGTTAAGGACGAATATTACGAATTTTAATTATCTAATATTATGAGAATGACTAAAGATTTTGCAATTTGTGAGGTACATGCTATAACTGGTAATCATATTACAATTCTTAATATGGAAGAATATTGTACCGCAATGTGTCAAATTGATATACTACATGAAAGCGATGATTATGCTGAACTTCGACGGATTTATGATGAAAAGTATGATAACCGATATGTTACTGATAGGTGGTTAAGAAACAACGGTTATATGACTGAAACTGTTGAGACATTTGGTGGACCAATGACACGATACACGAATAAAGTTAAAGATACAAAAATTGAAATTATTTTTGTGTCAAATGAGAAAACTGTTGGTTATCATATTGAGTTCAGTAAACCAATGAAGACAATGGAAATTAACGAAACCGGCGCATTGTTAACCGTAGAGAATTTTAATGCAATGTTTAATCTTTTTACCCTTTAATTAAAATATAATATGGATAATTTGCTTAATAAACTTCCTCAACTAATTGAAAATCGCGATAATAACAGTTTGTTGGAACCAATTATTTATCCAACTGCCTGGGGAAAATGGTGTATTGCTTATAAAAACGTTGCGTTTGATCCAACTAACAAACCTAAAAAAATATTTTCAGTTGTTGTTGAACCAGATAGAGATCCTGTTCGTATTGAAGATACAATTGGATGTATGAATGAGTATATCGGTAATGCTCCATCATTTGAAGAAGCAATTAATATGATTCTCGTTTATATTTATGATAATTATGATGTAAAGTACACGAACTAATATGAGTAATACTAAATTTTTCTTTTTTGTTGATGGTAAAGGAAGACAATTGTTTTTCAATGCTGAACTTATTGCATATACCGAATATCATGCGGTAGGCGATTTTTATGAAATATTTTTGCGAAATACATGTACAAGCAATGGTATCGCCCAACGAATTAAATTACTACCAGCAGAATATAATGAACTGTTGGAATTTATAAAAAATACAAACAATGAACGTAGATATTAAAAGCATAGATCTTACCAATGTTATTGGTACAGCATATTATAATGATAAAATCAACGCAAGTGTAAATGAATTGGTTAATATACTTAGAGTTGAACCTATTAAAGATTTTGCTGATAAAACAAAATTTCAATGGTCTTTAGAGTATCATTCAGAAATTCTAAATAAAACATTTCCGTTTACCATATATGATTATGATGAAGATTGGAACCAACATATAGGTAGTTCTACTGGTGTTAATGATTACTTATATACAACAAAAATTGATTGGCATATTGGTGGAAAAACGCGTGATGATACAATTCTTGTTAAGGTTTGGTTGAAAATTAAATTAAACAAACTAAGAAATGAAGGTTAAGGATTTACTTAAGAGTATTGATTCATGGTTTTGTAACTCGATTTATTACTGTGAATTTGTAACCGATGTTCAAGAATCATATAATGAACAACCAAACAATCTAAAGTATTGTTATATTTCAGATATAACGGTGAATGATGAAAACAAAACTGTTGATATTATCTTAGAACGACATTTGGGTAATACAATTTTTATGTATGGTGATGCATTTCGTAATATGTTTAATGATACAGATTTGGAATATGACATAACATTTTGGTACGAAATCGAGCATTATAAAACAAGAATTATAGAGATTGATGAAGTTATACATTCAACAAATGGATGTCTTACAATTAAATTTACTGAAAGAAAATGAAAGAAATTGCAGAAAGAAAAACAGAACGAGATTATTTACAGGTGTATGAACAGATTATAAAGCAAACTGGTGAATATTGTATTAAATATAATATCAAGTCACTTGTACTTGGTTTGTCAGGTGGATTGGATTCAACGGTTTGCGCCGCTATATTGCATGAAGTATCTAAACAGTATGGTGTTAAATTGATTGGTATTTCATTGCATTGTTCAACTAATTCAAGAATAGAACGAAGCACAGCTGCAACTTGTGGTGATTGTTTTTGTGATGAGTATAAAGAAGTTAATCTTCAGGATTTGTATCTTTTGACAAAGGCAAAGTGTGATACTGAAATTGGAGAGTCAACACGTATTTCACAGGGTAATCTTAAAGCACGTTTGAGAATGATAATGTTGTATAATACAGCATCCATTAATAACGGTATTGTTATTGATACAGATAATTTGACTGAACATTATCTCGGTTTCTTCACAATTCATGGTGATGTAGGTGATTTCAAACCTATTGGTAAGTTGTGGAAAACAGAAGTATATGAACTTGCTAATTATGTTATGGGTTTATATACAAATAAACTCAAGGATATGGAAGCAAATAGGGCATTGATAAAAGAATTTCCGGGAGAGTTTAATAGATGTCAGTTTGCCGAGAGTGCATTAAGAGCGGCAATCAATATTAAGCCTACTGATGGAAATGGTGTAACAGAATCAACAAATGAATTTCAACCTTCAAGCGGCGATTTGGACCAAATTGCTCCAGGATATACTTATGCGGATGTTGATAAGGCATTGAAGTTCATTGTTTATAATCCAACATATACTGTAGAAATGCTTAATCAGTTTGTTAATGATGAATTTGATGGTGATATAGATACTGTAAGTGGTATTTTTAAACGATACAGAAATTCAGAATTTAAGCGAAATACAAAATATAATGGTGTAAAACTATGAAAACTTCTTATTTAATACCATTAAATAAAGAATATATTCAAACAAAAAATGGAGATGTTTTTAAGGTGATGCAGGATCATTTCTTAAAAATGTCTCCGACACCTTATGGACAAGATAGGCGAATATATGAAATTTCGAATGATGAAGTTACAATGTTAACATTCGAAAATGCCTGTATGATTGTTAATAAACAATTTGCGGAGCAAGATGAAAGATGGGAAAGAAATGGTAAAAAATATTTGGCATCTGCAACTATAAATAAAGATATAGATGAACATACATATTTATTGTCTACATTACCTAATCATTCAATCTTAAAAAACGCAAAACATTATTTAGCGAATGTTCCAAATAATCAAACAATATCTATTGAATCAGAAGATGGTTTAACTGAATTGAAAATGGTTAAACATAAAGGTAAGATTTATTATATATTGATTGTAAATGAATTTTTACCAAGAGTTAAGATGTATGATACATTTGGCAAATTTTGTCAATGGGCAAATATAAAAAATTGTAAACCAATTTTTAACTTGACAGATAAGAAATATATATAATTTTATTATTTTTATATATAAAATACTATATTAATACAGTTATCTAAATGATAACTGAGCTACAATAAATAAATTTTAAACATATTAAAACTATGAGCAACAAGAAAGTATTTGGTATCGACTTGGGTACCTCTAACAGCTGTGTAGCTGTAATCGAGGCTAATAAGCCTGTAGTAACTGCAAATTCAGAAGGTGGCCGTACTACACCTTCAATGGTTTATCTCAAGGGAGATGAACGTAGAGTAGGAGCATCCGCTAAACGTGGCATGGTTATGAATCCTAAGAACACAGTATCTTTTATTAAGAGATTTATGGGTTCTGATTGGAATGATGCCGACGTTCAGAAGATGCTTTCAATGATTTCTTATGAAGTAATTAATAAGAATGGTAAGCCTTATGTAAAGATTGATGATAAGGAATATTCACCTGAAGAAATTTCTTCTTTTATTTTATCTGATTTAAAGAAGACAGCTGAAGATTATTATGGAGAGGAAGTAACAGATGTTGTTATTACTTGTCCAGCTTGGTTTAATGATGTTCAACGCCAGGCTACTAAGTTGGCTGGCGAACTTGCAGGTTTGAATGTTCTTCGTATTATCAATGAACCTACAGCTGCTATTCTTTCATCAAATATTGATATTAAGGGAGGCGATAAGATTGTACTTGTAAACGATACTGGTGGTGGTACACAAGACGTTTCAGTATGTGAAGTTTCAGATGGTATGATTGAAGTACTTGCATCTTATGGTGATGTATTCCTTGGTGGTCAGAACTACGATAATGCAATTGTAGATTGGTTAGCTGAAGAGTTTATGAAAGACCATAATAATATGGATTTACGTAAGGATCCTATGGCTTATGCCCGTTTGGTAGAAGCTGCTGAAAAAGCTAAGTGTGAACTTTCAACAACACCATCAACTGAAATTAATCTTCCTTATATTACTGTAATGGATGGTGTACCACAGATGTTGGTAATGACACTTACTCGTGCTAAGTTCGAACAACTTACAAAGAAATATACAGATGCCGTTGTTGATTGCGCGGTTAAGGCTTTGGAAAAGGCTGGTAAAACAAAGGCAGATGTTTCGGAAATTCTTTTGGTTGGCGGTTCTTGTCGTATTCCCGCTATTCAGGAAGCGTTAAGTAAAGAATTTAATGTACCTTTGAATAAGGGTGCTAATCTTGATGAAGCTGTAGCGCTTGGTGCTGCTGTACAGGCAAATACACTTGCTGGTAATGTTGAAGATTCTGTATTGCTTTTGGATGTAACTCCTATTTCACTTGGTATTGAAACAATGGGTGAAGTAATGACAAAACTTATTGAAGCAAATACAACTATTCCTACATCTAAGAAGCAAATCTTTACAACTGCTGTAGATAATCAACCTGGTGTTGGTATTGTAGTTCTTCAAGGTGAACGTCCTATGTCTAAGGACAATAAGATTATTGGTCAGTTTACTCTTGATGGTATTGCTCCCGCTCGTCGTGGTGTTCCTCAAATCGAAGTAACATTTGATATTGATGCTAATGGTATTCTTTCTGTATCGGCTAAGGACCTTGCAACTAATAAAGAACAGCACATTACTATCAATAATTCAAACACTCTTTCTCAAGATGAAATTGATAGAATCAAGGCAGAAGCTGAAGCACATAAGGAGGAAGATGCTAAGAAGGAAGAAGAATTGAAGAAGATTAACGCTGCTGAAGGTTATTCATATTCTATCGATAATGTTCTTAATGATGAGAATATGAAAGATAAGTTTACTGAAAATGAAAAGACAAAGGTAACAGAAGCTAAGACAAAGCTCGATGAAGCGATTAAATCACGAGTAATTACAGATATTGAATCTGCTCAAAAGGAACTTGAATCTGTATTTAACCCTATTATGGAACGTATCTATAAGGAAAACGCACCACAACCAGATCCTAATGCAACAGGTGGTTCAAATCCTATGGATTTTATGAACGGTAATTTTGCACAAGGTTCAGCATTTGGAGGTAATAATCCATTTGCGAATTTTAATCCTAATCAAAATGCTTAAATATAAATAGAGGGAGAGCAATCTCCCTCTTATAATATTAAATATTATGAGTAAAAATTATTACGATATACTTGGAGTTTCTAAAAATGCTTCAGATCAAGAAATTAAAAAAGCATATAGAAAACTCGCAGCTAAATGGCATCCAGATAAATGGGGTAATAAATCAGAATCTGAACAAAAAGAAGCCGAAGCTAAATTCAAAGAAATAAATGAAGCTAATGAATGTTTAAGTGATCCTGAAAAACGTAAACATTATGATTCGTTCGGAAGCATGGAGGGCTTCGGTCAAGGCGGGTTTCAAGGAGGCTTTGGCGGTTTTGATATGGGAGATATGTTTGGTGATATGTTTAACATGTTTGGTGGTCGTGGTCGTTCCAATCAGAGGTCTCGTCAAACTAAAGGACAAACTATTCAATTAAATGTTTCCATATCTATAGATGAAATATTTAATGGTGTACATCGTGAAATAGAATATACAACGCTTCAAAGATGCTCAGAATGTAATGGTGAAGGAGGTAAAGGAGTTAAATTATGTCCTCATTGTAATGGCACTGGAATGTTAACAGAAACACAAAGAACACCATTTGGAATATCTCAAACAATGAGACCTTGTCATCATTGTAATGGCGCAGGTAAAATTGTTGAACATAAATGTAATAAGTGTAATGGTTCTGGTTTCGAAAAGGTAACTAAAAAAGTATATGTTGATCAAGGTCCAGGAATTGAAAATGGAGCAGCTATTCAATATAATGGTTTAGGTTGTCAAACTAAAGAAAAGAATGGTATTAATGGTGATTTGGTAATTATATTTAATCATTCATTTGATCAAAATAAATATCAAGTTAGAGGAAACGTTGTATATGAATTGGTTGATATTCCATATTATGATTGTATACTTGGCACAATTCTTAAACACAGATTACCAAATAATAAAGAAGTAGATGTAATTATACCAAGTTGTGCTCAAGATGGACAACAAATAGTATTACGTGGATGCGGTATAAATAATGCTAATTATATTATAGTAATTAAAATTAAAATGCCAACACATATAAGTGAAAATACTAAAGAATTATTAAATAAAATAAAAAATTCTTAATGGAAACACGGTAATATTACCGTGTTTTTTTTTGATATATTTTTATATATAAATATATATTATAATATCTATGTATTTACAACAGTTTAATACTATTGAAGAATATAATAAAGCAAACATTAAATACCCAAATGTTTCTTTTATATTATCAACAAACGAAATATTATTTAATAACGAAAGTAAACTTCCTATTTCTATTTTACCTAAGTTATCAAGTATTATTAACGCTACTTATGTAGACATGAATTATATTAAATTATTTACACAAAAAACAAATAAATATTATTATAAAAATTTAGATGATTTACAAGTAGATTTATCATCAAATAATCTTGGTACAAATTCAGTTGATGAGTCATTAGCAAAAATATTTGTTTATATACATAATAATCAAATTAACGTTATATTATTAGATAATTTAACTATATTATCAACTATTAATATTATAAGCAATTTACCTGTTAATTTAATATTAAATGGTTTTACAATAAATATAAATACAGAAATCGGTATCACAGTAACAAATAGTAACGTAAATATTGATGGGTCTTGTGATGGCAGTAATATTTATATTGAAACAAAAGAAAATGAACAAACTAAAATATTAAATATTATTAATAGTAATGTAACAATAACAGGTGGTAAATACGAAATATTATCTCATAAATATGGAAATACCGATAATCCAAATGTTTGTTTTTATGTAGATTCTGAATCTTCATTAACAATAAATAATGCTAGTATTAAAGCTATTGATGATAATAATGGAGCTATATCTGTAATATATACAAAAACAAATTCTGTATTAGAATGTAACGATTGTGTTATTACCTGTGAATCTAAGGGAGGATTACGGGCAATAGGTATTTATACCGAAGGTAATACAAAAATAAATGATTCAATAATTACTGCATATTCTGATCATACAGCAAATGCTGCTGGAAATAATTATGGGACAACTTCAAATGCAATAATGGCACAATCTGGAAATATAGAATTATATAATTGTTATATTTATGGTATGCATTCTGGTATGACTTGTAAATGTAATTGTAAAATAAATAAAGGATTATATGCCGGATATTCTCACGGTGGTGTTTATTTTGCTGGTAATAATATAGCTGCGCATATATCTAATGCGGCATTTTTAGATAAAGGATTACCTGAAGGATTTATTGACGATGGTCGTGCTGGTACAAATGGTGCGTCATTATATATAGGTGGTGCATATAAAAATACGTTATATGTTAATAATTGCAATTTTTATGGAAAAATACAACCAATCGTTATAAAATATAGTTCTTCATCATCCTATGGGCATAAAATATATATTTCTAATAGTAATATAAATTTAAATTATACTAGATGCGGTTTTAGAAACGATGGCGATTGTGAAATATATTCTGGATTAGGTAATAATTTTACAAACGCAGATTTGGAAGCTAATAGAAATTATACAGAAACATCAGAAACTTATAATCAATAAATAAAATATAACGAAATCCTATCAATTATTTGGTAGGATTTTTTTATTTTTATATATAAAATTATAAACTATCTATAATGAAATCATTTAAAGAATATCAAAGTAATAAATTAAATTATTTTAATTCTTTACATGCTAATATTAATGAATCAATTTATACTAATGAAAATCTATTAATTAACCGTGGTAAAGATATTGATTCTATTTTTCATAAATTAAACATTTATGAATGGCGTCAAACTCATGGTGGTTATATTCATGAAAGTTGTAAAAACGTTGAATTTAGCATAGATGAACAATTTGCTGCTCGCGATATGTTTATTACTATTGCTGAATCATATGCACAACAATTATGCGATGATTTTTGCGAAGAATATGAAATAAACGAAGCATTCAATTGGAAAGAATCTTGGAATAATACAAAGAATTATTTTTCTAATTTAAGCGATAAAGCAAAAGAAGCCTACAATGAATTAAAATCTAAATTAAAAGATGTTGCTGAATTTATTAAAGATGTAACTTCTAAAGCAATTAAATCTGCCAAAGAAATGGTTGATAGATTTATCAATATGATGCTTAAATTAAAGCAAGGTATTGGTGAACTATTAGAAAAATTTGGTGGTGAATTAAAAGAAATTCAAAAAGAATTTGAAGAAGCAATTTCTGAAGCAATTACAAATAAGGCTAAACGCCCTAAAGAAAATATTTATGAATCATTAGGAATAGAATTGGCTAATACTGATTCAATTAATGAAGGTATAAAAGATTGGTTTAAGAAAAAGGATAAGAAAGAAGAAACTAATGATGTAGATTCTAAAAAATCAAACGAATATGACGATGCAGAAAAAGCTAAACCTGGAAGCAAAACAGGTGGTTGGAAATCAGTTGTATTAAGTATTCTTAAACAAATTGCTATTTCAGTAGTTGTATTAGTTATTGTACCAGCTATTATTGGTTGTGCATGGGGTCCTGCTGCTGGTTTAATAGCAGCAACAGTTGCCAAGTTTGCAATGAGTGGATATGCTGCAATTAGACTTATTAAAGATATTAAAGATACATTCAGTAACGGTAATTGGAAAAAATTATCTAAATGGATGAAAGCAATTAGAATACTAATGTGGATATTAGCTATTTGGTGTATTGCTTGGGGTTCTTCTAAAGCATTTGAAGACGCAGGTACAATTATTAAAGCATTCCAAGAAAATACAGTTAGCCAATTAGTACCTGATTCTGCTGTTCAAGGTGCAATGAAACTTATTAATAACATTTGGAAATCATTAACTGGTGAAAATACCAAGGGATATGAAGATATGATGAAAGTTATTAACGGCGAACTTGTAAAATTTGAAACAATTACGACAGAAAAAACACAACCAGGTGGTAAAGTTGGACAAGATGTTGAAGAAATTGCTAAACAATTTAACGACAGTAACTTTAAGAGTTCAGCAGAAGCTTGGGATAAATGCTTAAAACCAAATGGTATTCCTATGGATAAAATTCCTGATGGCGCCACATTAGATATTGTATTAGATGGTAGTAAAGATGCTAAACATGCTAAAGTACTATTAGACTTCTTATCTAAAAATGGTTGGGAAGGCTCAGCATCAGATGGTTTTAATGTTGGTTTGAATAATATAAATAAAATGGCAGGTAGCGTATTTACATTACAAGATGTTCCAGCTGATATTATTCAAAAGGCTATTGATAGCGGTATACAATTAGGACATAATGGTTTATATTCTATTATTGGTGCAACAACACAAGCAGTAACAACAACTGTTTCAAATACTATTAGCACAGTATTACCTGCAATTGCTGGTGGTTTTGTACCTATTATTGCTATGCCTAAGATAGCTTCTAAACACGATGGTCCATTTAAATTAAGAATGGGTTCATCTAGAACAGGATATGATTTATATACTATACAAGAAGGTGATAAAGGTAGAAAAACAATGACTTTCTCAGAAGCAGAAGAACAATATGGTGAACTTAATCCAACATTGTTCACTAACATGAAAAAGTCTATAAATAAAAACTTTGAAACACTAAAAAAATCAAAAGATGAACTTGAAAAGAAAGATAAGTTAAGCAAAGATGATAAGAAAAAATTAAATGCAATTACTAAATCATTAGAAAAGGTTAAAGAAGGTGTTAATGAATCAGAATGTTTAATTTTCTTCTCTGATAAAGTTATTGAAAATGAAGAAGTAAAAGAAGGTTTATTCGAAGCTAAAGAAAAAGAAGTTAAATATAAACCAGTAGTAATATATGTTCCATTTGTAATGGGATTTGGTGATTTAGCAAACCAACGCGGTAATAATAAACCTGCACGTAAAAAGATTATTCCTTTTAAAGGTTTATTCTCAAGTTATGAATTTTTACCTGTTGATGGTGGAATGACTGAACAACAAATACTTGAAATGATAATTGATTTGGCATATGCCGGTGTTAGCGCAGCTTATGATACATGTATAGATTCTCCTTGCATTAAAGATGGTAAAAAACTAATTGTAAATAAAGATTCTAAAGCTACAGGTGCTCGTGAAGATTTTGGTGGTTTTAATAATGAAGAAATTACAGAAATATTAAGTACTAAAGGTAAAGCAGTTACAAATTATTTAGGTGGTGCACATAAAAAAGGTTCTTCAACTGTTGAAAAAGAAAATACAGAAAGCCAAAAGGAAAGAAAAGCAAAAGCAAAACAAGAATGGAAAGAAAATATCGAAAATAATGAAGAAATTAAAAAATTAATAGATGATTCTAAAACACTTAAAAAGAATTTATTAGATGAAGATGGTAAAGTAAAACCTGAAGCTTTAGATGAATTAACTGATTCGTTGTTAAGAGTTGAAAAGAATTATATAAAAAATAAAGACGAAAAGAAATCATTCTTTGGAAAAATTAAAGACTTTTTCTTTGGTAAAAAAGATGACGAAAATGAAACAGAAAATTCAATCGATAAATATGATGCAGAAGAATTACAAAAATTAGCTTATATGTTAGCAAGTTTACATGCAGAAAAATTGAAAACACGTAAAAATAAAATCGAAAAAACTAACGAAGAATTATATGAAAGTGAATACGATGAAATTTACGAACAATTATTTATTTTGAATTCTAATATGTATTTATTTGAAGGTGAATTTGCAAATTATTTAACAAATGGTGATATGATATTTGAAAGTGTTGAAGAAAATAATTCATTAGAGTTTGTTGAAGAATAATTCGTTAATTTATATATAATTTTAATTCCCAATCTATTAAATTATAGGTTGGGAATTTCTATTTTAAATATAGTAATTATTTATATTATGAAAGCAGAAACTAAATTTGAAGTAGGAGATAAAGTAGCATTTAAAGGTAATCAATTTGGTAACGAAATAAAAGGTATTATAACACAATCAATAATTAATATTAAAAAGAACAATATTATTGAGATATTATATGAAGTAACAAATGGTATGGTTTATCGTGTATTAGAAGAAAAATTATATAAAGTATAATATATATGAAAGTAGAAATTAAAACAACAAAAACCTATGATGTAAAGTATATTGCATTTAATATTCCAATTTATTATGGTGATCTTAATTGGTCAGAAAAAGATAATGAATTTTGTGATAAATATTATAGTAACGCAGACTTATTATCAATAAGAATAGATATTGAAAATGGCCTTGTTATTGGTTGGGCAGATCAAGAGCTTAATGATGTTTTTTCAATTTATGCAAAAGTTAGAGATGAAGGAACATATAAATTATATGATGATCAATCCAACGAAATAGTTTCATATCAAGGATATGTACCAGATATTCTTTCTTGCGTTGATGCAGGTTATGGAGATTATTTAAGTATGAATATTTCACCAGATGGACGTATTGATAAATGGAATTCTAGCAAATTAAATCTATTTATTGAATCAATTAATGAAGAATAATTGAAATTTTTAATAAAGTTTCTATATTAGAAATGTATTTTAATAAAATAAATATATGAAACGTTATTTAATTATTTTAATTACATTGCTATCATTTGCAAATGTATATTCACAGAGAATTGAAGCTGGATTTAATACTGGTATTGGAGTTGAACTTGGATATTCAAACGTTTATAATCCTATAAATAAAGATTTGCAAGAACCTGAACATTTGTTTACTTGTGATTTCACAGTGTTTGGTTGCTATCTTGGATTTGGATATGGTACAGAAACTATTTATCAGGACAGAGGATATTATGATACATATACAGAAAATCTAAATACTTATATATTTCGCATAGGACCATCATTTAGAATTGGAGGATTTTATGCTGGTTTGAATATTACTCCATATATCGGTACAATAATTAATTCATATTCTGAAGAACTAAATACTTGTGGATATTATTATGATCCTTACGGGAATTGGAGACATCACAATCATAATTGTACAATATACGAAGATACTTATAATTATAACTTTTTATACGGCATAAAATTATCGCTTAACTATAATTTATTTTTTATAAGTGGACATATTTCTAATAGAGATACTGGTGTTTCTATAGGATTTTATATAAATTAAATAATACAAAAACCTTATACATTATGAATATGTATAGGGTTTTTTCTATATTAATTATATTAAATATACAATAAAATAAATGAATAATAAGTGGATTAGAGGAGCAATACCAGCATTGCTCATTCATTGTTCAATTGGAACAGTATATTGCTGGTCATTATTACGAGATGCAATTTCAACTTCATTAAATTGCAGTAATAATGAAATTGAGTGGGCATTTTCGCTTGCTATATTTTTCTTGGGTATGTCAGCTGCATTCCTTGGTAATTTGGTGGAAAAGAACGTTACACAAGCCGCTGGATTTTCTGCAGTTTGTTTTTGTTTAGGAATGATTGGTACATCGGTTAGTATTGGACTTGGTTCAGTAATAGGTGTATTACTATCTTATGGATGTTTAATGGGTATTGGTTTAGGTATTGGATATCTTACACCGGTTAAAACATTGATGATGTGGTTTAAGGAAAATAAAGGTCTTGCCACTGGTATTGCAATAACTGGTTTTGGGTTGGCAAAAGTAATTGCATCACCGTTAATTGAACATCTATTATCAATAACCACAGTTGAAAACGTATTTTACTATCTTGGAATTGGATATACATTACTTATGTGTATCGGTGCGTTACTAATTAAGAAACCTTCTGGTTGTGAAGAAATGAAAGGAACATCATTCAATATTAAAGATAGTATTAAGTTTATATTAAATAAGCAATATCTTGCAATATGGTTTGTATTTTTTATTAACATTACTTGTGGACTTGCTCTTATATCACAAGAAAAATCAATTGTTAATTATATAGGATTTGGAAGTTATATCGCTATTATAGCAAGTTTAACAGCAGCAATGAATGCAATAGGTAGATTTGGTTATTCAACATTATCTGATAAGTTTAATGATAGATCAAATATATATTCTATAATATTTTTTAGTAGTGCATTAACATTGTTTTTATGTTTATTAGTTACAGATAATTTATTATCTATATTTTCAATTCTAACTATTATAATGTTACTTATTTGTAATGCTGGTTACGGTGGAGGATTTTCAACATTACCGTCATTATTAAGTGATAAATTTGGAATGAAAAACGTATCAGTAATTCATGGATTTGCTTTAAGCGCTTGGGCGTGGGCAGGTTTATGCGGTAATCAACTTGGTAATTTTATGATAACAGAATTTGGTTATATGAAATTATTCTCAGTTCTTACTATATTATATTTAATAGCATATTGGATAACAGAAAAATTTATTAAAAATTAAATATTATGCAACCAGTAATTAAGTGGACAGGAAGTAAAAGAAGTCAGGCAGGTCAAATTATTAGTTTAATGCCTAAATACATAGATACATATTATGAACCATTCGTTGGTGGAGGTTCTGTATTTGCAAGATTAGTGGAAGCTTGTGAAGATGGACTAATTAAAGTTAAACGTTTTGTACTGAGTGATGCAAACAAAGAATTGATTGCGATGTTTATGCTTATTAAATATTATCCTCAAAGATTAATTGAAGATTATACTACGCGTTATAACCAAATCGCATCATTATCAACAGAAGAAGCAAGAAATGCGCATTATATCAATATAAGAAACAATTATAATAAAATATCAGGTAAAGATCCAATTAGACCTTATATATTATATTGGCTACTTAGAACTTGTTTTAATGGTTTAATTAGATATAATAAGAATGGAGAATTTAATACAGCATATCACCCTACTCGTTTAGGTATGAAACCGGAACGATTGGCGCCAATTATTCTTGAATGGTCAAGAGTAATGAATAAATATAACGTAGAATTGGTGCACGGTGATTATAAAGATATTATAAGTTCAGCGAAAGAAAATGATTTTGTATATATGGATCCTCCATATGCTAATGCATCAGGAATGTATTTTGCAACGGATTTTAATAAAAATGAATTATTTGATATAATAAGTAATTTGTCGTGTAAATGGGCATTATCATATGATGGCACATCTGGAAAAGATAATAACACATTCCCTGTACCAGAACATATTTACAAAGTGCATAAATATTTAGATGCATCTTATTCTTCGTTCAAAAAAATCGTCAAACAAGAAGAAGCAAAAGTAAATGATTCTATTTATTTAAATTATGAAATTGTTTAATAAACTTAAAAGAATATACTATAGAATAAAAAATAGTGATCCACTTCATAATTGTGAAGTAGTAAAAAACGGTTGGTGTAATATGGTTGATGGACCATTTTGTACATTCCCTAATTGCACTATAAGATTTGATCACATAGGTAAAGAATTTGTATTTTGTCCTGATTGCAAATTTTTTGATGATTGTTGTTCAGGTAAATTTGGATTAGGATGTCATAAAGGAGAGAAATATGATGAAGAATAAATTATACTGGAAAATTTGGAATTGGTATCATTATAAAAGTCCAATTTTTATCAATACATTAAATATATTTGCGCCAATACGAACCTGGTGGAAAGCACGTAAATATTTTAGATTTCCATCAATTAAATTTAAATACGGTAAAGCTGGTGAAGTTGCTTCATCCATTTGGCACGGTTCAGTTAATTGTGCAACATGGTTTGATTTGAAATTTTGTGATGTATTTTGGAAATGGAAATTTGATGATAGCGTGTTTGAAGCCGAACCTTGTATTAATTTGATTTTATTTAATAGATGGCAATTTTTATGGGTATTCGGTTGTCCAAAAGTATCATATAATGAAAATAATTATATGTACTGGGAAGCACTATTAGATTATGTTTATGATTATTATAATATTTATATAACAAAAGAACAATTTGGATGGGTATCATATATAACAAATGAATATGGAAATGAAGATAAAGTTACTTGTTGGACTGATGAATGGTTAACAAAAAAAGGAAAAGAAAAAGTTAAATATGAAAGCGACAAATACAACAAATACAGCATATAATGCATTACATTCTGATTATAGATATTATAACCATTTAACACATGGATCTTTTACTAAAGTATATAATGCAATTATAGTAGATAAGGAAACTAATAAAAAATATTATTTCAAAAGCGTTAAAGGAAGAATATTTTTTGAAAGAAAATGCGATTTAACAAATGCGTTAAATTATGCATTTGGCACCGACAATAAATGGGATTGGATAGCAAAATATCCAGGCGAAGTAATTATTGAAGAACGATGGATTTAATTAATTTTATTAAAAACTTATTCAAGCAAAAGGAAGATAATTTGTGGGTTGATCCAAAAAGTAATTCAAATAATCATATATTAGAGATAAATACTTTAACTGGTGAAATTATAATCAAAGGAAATACAAAAGAAACTTATTCTCATGATTATTGGTTTCCAGAAAAATAAATAATATGGAAGATTTAGAAAGAATAAAGCAAGAAAGATATGAACGAGTAAAGAAATATCTTCAAGAAATGGAACCATTTACTGATTTTATTCCAACCGTTCCTAAGATGCAAACACCTGAAGATTATGAAGAATATGTTATAAAGAATTATATTCGGTGTGGTGCAATACCTAAAAAGGATTTGATTGTCGGCGAAACTTATTTAGGTGATTGTAGAAATGCAAGCGAAGCGATATGGAACGGAAAAGTGTTTGTATATAAACGAAGAAAATTTAATTGGGAATATGATGAAGAAATAAATCATTTTGAAGATGATGATGGATATGATTTATTTGTTCCATTAAAACTCAAATGTAAGATTTGACATATTACCTCCTATGGTGAGATTTTTATTTTTAGGATAGGCAATTACCTGAAATAAAATCTCACCATTTTTTATTTCTATTGATTTTATTTTACATTCAACTTTAAAATTAGGAAATAAATGGCAATCAGAAGTAAATATTCCTTTTTTACCTAATAGATTTTCTGACAACCATTTTATATTATAGTTTTTAATTAGTATCTTCATAATTAAAAATAAGTATTTTGAATTTTAAAAATAAATTTCTATATTATTTATGTAATTTATTGTACTGCTAATTTATTATAAAATAAAAAACAGTATCAATGAAAAAATATTATAGAGAATATGGATATATCGGAGGTGTATGTGAAACACTCGGTAAAAATTTAAGTACTGATCCATTTTTTATTAGAATGCTATTTTGCGCAGGATTATGTTATGGAGGAATAACATTATGGATATATATTTTATTATGGATATTAACACCAGAAAAGAAATATGACGAAGAAGATTTTTGAAAAAATAATTAATGAAAATAACATTACTTGGAATGATATGGTTACATTAACCGTGGTAAATCCAAAATATGTTAAGAGTATATTTAATTGGTCAAGGCAACCAAAAGTATTGAGATTTTATGGTGCACTTGGATTTCATAAAAAAGATAATAATGTTTCACTAATGACGTACGATGAAAATGTAGGAAAATGCTACGAATTATATTTTTCATTCGATGAAATTATTGGAATTAAAAAAGGTAAATAACTATGAAAGATGAAATGTCAGAATTTTACGAAAGAAAATACTGGGAAGAAGTTGAAGAAAATCTTAAATTACAAGAAGAAATAGAACAACTAAACTGGAAAATACATCTTTTGGAAAAGAAATTAGAAACTAAAAAATAAATTTTATATGGATAAACATTTTAATTTTTGCGTACTTAGTGAGCGTAATGGTACTACAAAAGTAACATTATTTAATGAATCAGTTGTAAATCATACACTTTTAACTGAAACTGGTCTACGTAATGTTGATGTAGAAATTGATAGTCTTGGTATACTTCATATTGCAGGTAAAGAGGATGTTTATGAGATTGCTTTGCACGAGCGAATTAAAGTTGATGAACTTGACTCTCGTCCTGAGGAAAAATTTATTCGTAAATCCAAAGGTTTTAAGTTGTTCGGTAAGTGGATTGTTAAACCTTATGAATATGTAACGAACTGGTATGGTTGGTATGGAAAGAAAGATGCAAATTATATTCTAAAAAATTATAATATTGAAATTCTTAAGTAATGAGACCTGATAAAACAAAGGAATATAAATATTGGCTTATACCATCAAAAAATAAATTCATTAAACCAATTGATATTGTTACAAATGAGTATGGGGATGAATATTTTAAGTATAAACAAAATGGTAAAGAAAAATATTTCTTGAAACGATTGTGTAAAGGTCCATATAAAAAGATACTTAAACAATATCAACTTATTAAATCCATATCCTTAGCAGGTAATTTTATTGGCCAATAATTTGAATTTTAAATAATTATTTCTATATTTGTATTGTAAATAATAAAATAATATAATATGAAACTTCACGAACTAATTAACCAAGGTGCAACATTTGGCCGTCAAGGACATTGGCCGATTGATAAATTTATTAAACTCGGTACAATGGCAGAAATGAACCTTGAACAGTATCAGATTGATGCAACTGATTGGGAAGAACATGATGGTAAATGTATCTGTGAACGTTTACATCATGGTACTGATAAAGAAATAGTTATTGACAATGGACATTACACTTGTTTATCAATGGGTAGATTTTCAAATGGTGTACATTATCTTTTAGCCACTGGTGATGATGAGGCTTATGGTGAAATAACATATTGTCCATTTTGTGGTAAAAAACTTGTATAATTATAATTAAAAAATATGTTTACGCAGGAATGTCTTTTAAGAAACGTTGGTGAGGCAAAGATGCACGTAATGTTAGAACTTACAAAAATCGGTTATTCACCTATGTATTTGAATTTTGAGAACAATGTTGGCGGTAATAACATGGTTTGTGAGGTACAGACATGGCATTGTACTGATTCAGATAATAAACCTCATTGTATCGATTGTGACGAAAATATCGATTTGTTTCTTGCAATCGCCGCATTAAGAGATGATAGTGATTATATGCAATGGTTTACCGATGGAGAAAAATGGATTCAAAATAAACAAAATGATATTGAAGTCATTAAATACGGTGTAGGTAATCCTATAAATTTTCATAAGGCAACGGTTGAAGAACTAATTAAATTTTATAATAAGTAATTTGTACATATAAATATTTTTTGATTATGAAAAGAATCACTGTTGCAGTATTAAAAAATATCAATAGTTATATCATTGATAAATATTACGATGAAATATGTATTGAGATATATAACGGCTTTGGTATAACTTATGAAGGTACCCACTCATTTTTAATATTGCAAGATATATTAAAGTATGCCAATTCAATAGACAAATATGTTGATGTTCCTGTTTCCGCTATTGAATGGGTTTGTCAATTTGTTGAAAGTAATCAGGATTATGATAAACTTAGTAAATACGGTGATTTTTATTATAAACTTAAAGCATTGTTAAGATGACAAATAAGTATTTCATTTATGTAAAAGCACACGGTTATAATTGTTGTGATGTTGAAAGACTAAAAGAAATTAGTCATGATAAAATTGTGGAATTTAAGGAACTCATTCATTCAATTTTGAATTATCCTGATAAATATAATTTCACATTTACCACTGAACTTGTTAGAGCGAATACAAAATCAGGTTGGGAATCTGAATATAAGGTATATAAAATGTACCCACATATTTCAAGAAAAACTATTGATAAATTTATGTCTTATGTTGCAATAGGAGACATCAATACAATTAACGAAATTAAGATTTTAACAACAACAGAAATTAACATTGAAGATATTAAGTAATTATGGATATAAAAACATTGATTGAGCAAGGACACAAAACAATTAAGCGAAAGGGTTGGAGTAAGTATATTAATGTTGATACAATGGATATTGATAAAATGTCATCCGATGATTTGTTCGCAAAGGATTGGGAATATAATGATGAAATTACAGTTAAGCCAACATTTGAAAAGAATTGGTGTTATAAAATTACAGATCCTAATCACCCTAAGTGCGGTACAACTCTTTGGTCAGGTAGAAATTGCGCAGTAACAGGTATTGTTATTAGACATATACTTAATGATAATGGAGTATCTGATTATTATGTACTTGCAAATTTGAGAGGACCAGGTACACCAGATTATCAAGGATATTGGAATTTGCCATGTGGTTTTCTTGAAGCAGATGAAACTGGTGAGGAAGGTGTTTGTAGGGAAATGTTTGAAGAATGCGGTTATGAAGTTCTTCCAAGACAAATGGAATTGTATAATGTTGAAACTGATCCTCGTTTCTGTAATAATGGTAATGTAACTATTCGATATTATAATATTGAACCTTGTAATAAACTTCCTGAACTGAATTATACTATTATTAACGGTGAGGAAGGTGAAGTTGAATCAGTTAAATGGATCAATATTCGAGACATTAAAGATTATAAATGGGCGTTTAATCACAAGAAGTTGATTACTGATTTTATGTGGTCTAAATGTGGAATTTATATCGGTGATGTAATAATGAAGAAACTATAATTATGAAACTCACATTTGAAAATATTATAAAACTTCGTGATTTGAATAATGAAATGATTCCTCTATTAGATGATTTGTGTGAAAGATATTTTGAGGAAACAGAACCTGATTGGATGTATTATGACGATTGGGACTTTGGTGATGATAATGATATATATATCTATTATTCGTATGAATCATATGATAGCAGTCATGAGACTGGATGTACAATCGTAGATATAAAAATATTGCTCGAATATAATGATAGGTGATTTAATTTTACTAATTAAACTTTTTATAAAAAGACATATTACTTGTGTCCATAATTATAAGTTATATCATTGCGGCCCTGATTATAGTTATGTTGCTTGTACAAAATGTGGTAAACTTACCGATAATTATGATTTAATCGATTTAAATAAAAAGAATGGAAAAGAAGTTTTATAAGAATAGTGATAATGCGATATTTGATGGAGTATGCGCAGGTATATCTGATTATTTTGGGTGTGATGTAACATTATGCCGTATATTAACAGTCGTTTTAGCTGTTTGCACTCCGTTGCCTATTATATTAATGTATTTCGTCGCAGCTTTAGTAGCACCAAATAAAGATTAATTATATATGAAAAAGAAAAATAATATTTGTAGTTTTTGCGGTAAAGAAATTAAATCTCTATCTATTACAGGTAATGATGCAATAATCTGTGAAGAATGCGCATCGTTGGCAAATAAAATTATTCAGGATAATAAAGAAATAATTCATAATACATCCATTAAAGATATTCCAAAACCAAAAGAAATTAAAGAGTTTTTGGATCAATATGTTATCGGACAGGAAGTAGCTAAGGAACGTCTTTGTGTAGCAGTATATAATCATTATAAACGTATTGCTAATAAGAATGTTACTGATGATGTAGAAATTGATAAGAGTAATATTATCTTATGCGGTCCTACTGGAAGTGGAAAAACATATTTAGCAAAAACAATTGCAAAATTTATTGATGTTCCATTTTGCATTTGCGATGCTACTACGTTAACAGAATCTGGTTATGTTGGTGAAGATGTAGAATCTATTCTTACTCGTTTGTTACAAGCATCTGATTATGATGTTGAAAAAGCAGAACGCGGTATTGTATTTATCGATGAGATTGATAAGATTGCTCGTAAGAGTGATAATCCTTCAATTACCCGTGATGTATCAGGTGAAGGTGTACAACAAGGTTTGCTTAAACTTCTTGAAGGTTCTGTAGTTTTATGCCCACCTAATGGAGGCCGTAAACATCCAGATCAAAAAATGATTCCTGTAGATACAAAGAATATTCTGTTTATTTGTGGAGGCGCATTTGATGGTTTGGAAAAGAAAATTGGAAAACGATATAACCAACAAGCTGTAGGTTTTAATGCGGTTTCAACAAGAATGAATATTGATGAAACTGAAAATATTATGTCAAAAGTAACACCACTTGACCTTAAAGCATTTGGTTTGATTCCGGAAATTATTGGTCGTTTACCAGTTCTTACATATATGGAACCTCTTAATAAAGAAGCGTTACTTAAAATTTTGAAGGAACCTAAAAATGCGTTGATTAAACAATATCAAAAACTTTTTGAAATTGATGGTATTGATTTGACATTTGATGATGATGCATTGGAATATATTGTAGAAAAAACTTCTGAATATAAACTTGGTGCACGTGGTCTTAGAGGCATTATGGAAGATATCATGACATCCGCAATGTTTAATATGCCATCAGAAGATATTAAAACATTAACCATTACATTAGATTATGTAAAAGAAAAAATTGATAAGTAAAAAATGCATCAGAGACATCGAGAGACACTTAAATATAGTTTCTAATATAAATTATTATTAACTACTTTTAAGCGTCTCTCGATGTCTCTCGTGAACCCAGAGATAGGAGTATAAACTATTATTGTTTATATCTTTTATTTGTTATATAATCTGTTATTGTCATTGCAATATAACAACCAATGAATGATGTTGGTACTACAACTAATAATCCTTCTATTGTTGATGTATCTGCAATATATTTTATTAATAAAGCATTACACAAATACAACGAAGCATTTACTGAGGATGCTAATATTTTTGATTTACCATTAACAAGTATATTTTTCATTACCCGTAATACAGTATCAAATAATGTTGCTAATATAATCATCATAACCTAATCAACTCACAAGGTATATTTTTATCCTTTAATATATCATAAGCAATATCTGCTCTAACAGTAGATATAATAATATGTAATCCTTGATGGTAAAGCATTTCAGCAATATTTGCAACTATTTCATTATTTCGTTTTCTATCTTCGTCTGAATATGTTAAATCATAATTAACATACTTTCGTATTGCATCACCATCTAATATGACAGGAACAATATTATGTATACCTAATTCACCTTTTATACGATTTGCTAATGTTGTTTTACCGGCACCTGATTTGCCGCATATACAATATATAGAATGTTTTATTGTTGATTCTGTGTCTTTATAATGTCCCATATATTATCATGTAAAGAAATATTATCTATTATTGATAATTCAGATTTTGATAAATTATTTATTATAATAAATTTATTATTGTTTTCATTATTTTTTATAAGTTCAAAACCATAATTATCATGTAAATATTGTTTTAAATTATTTAATTCTACTATTTCTAGTTGATCTTGAAAAGCATTTTTAAAAAAATTATAAAAAACAGTTTGCGGTAAACAATGATATTCTATTTTATTTTGATTCAAATAACTAGATTCAATAAATGATTTATGATAATCATTATAAATTTTATTATATATTTCAACCATATTATAAAATATATACTCTTTTTCATTATTTTCCGGTAAATTAAATTTTAATATTAAAAAATGTGCAAAATTTAACCACGAAATAAATCTTTCTTTAACATCGCGTATAACAATAAATTTCCTATAATCTTTAAATTCATTTGAAAAATTAATTAAATCTTCTATTTTTTTAAATGAAAAATGAATTTTATCCAAATTATGTAATTTTTTATTATATCTAATTTGTTCCCAAATTATCTCATTAGCATTATATTCTTTATTATATTCATGTTTATAAATAGAATATAATATTGATGAACTTCCACATTTTTGAATAAGGCAATATATAAATTTATATTTGTGTGAAATTATAATATCAAAGCCTCTGAAATCATCTATTTTATTAACATTTAAATTACTCATAATTAACTCAATATATATAATTTTCCGCTATTTTTTATTTTTTCAATCATTTCATAATCCTCTTTATAAAGATCTTTTAATATAGAAATATGTTCATTTGTTAATTCTATTTTAGATTGATATGATAAATCTTTATTTTGATTAGCCTTCAAGTATTGGATTCCTTGTTCTTTACAAAACATTTCGTAATCCTTTTGTTCTATAAATATATCAATATCAGAAAAATTTATAAATGTATACTGAGGGCGATAATGTTGATTAATTATATTTATATTATCTTTATATGTTTCTATATCTTCTTTAACAAATTTAACAAATTGGTCAATTGTTTTACTTCCTCCAACAAACCAAGTTTTATAAGCAGACAAAAATCTTTTAATAGGATCTCTAAATATAAATATTAGTTTTTGACTTGAATATTTTTTTACATTATCACAATTAATTTTATACTTATCAGAAGATAGCCAAATATTCCCAAATTTTCCTTGATTTACGTGTTTATACTCTAAATCATTATAAAAATTTATATCCAGTTTCTTATTATAACATAATGATTGCAACAAAACGGTTGTACATCCATTTTTAGAACATGTATTTACAATAAAATTATCTGATATTTTATATCCAATTTTCATAATTAAAAGAATCCTTTATTTCTTAATTTTTCCATTCCAAAATCAACTGAATTATCTTGTGCCTTACGGCCATCTCGTTCTTCAAATGGATGTTTATGTATATAATCAATAATATCTTCAACTATTTCACATTTGGGCATTGATGGAATTGTTACCGGCTCATCACCTAAACTACGATAACCTTTATAATATATGGAAGGAAAATCTAAATTATATTTTGCGATATATCTCCAAATATTTTCTTCTGAAAAATAAAATACTGGACTAAATCGATGGCAATTTGTTCCTTCTTTTATATAATGGTCTTTAGAACGTACACCTTCATCACTCGCTCTATAATTTATTAATAACACATCATATTCTTTTTCTAATTCATTATTAAATGAACCTTTCGCCTCGTGTATTTGGAATACTGTACTATTATCATATGTCATTCCTTCAGGAAGATTATTCTTTGAAATTACTTTATAATTATTATTTATAAATTCTTCTAATTCAATAAAGTCAAAATTTGATTTAGGCCATATTACATCAATATCATTAAATAATGAAGTACATATATCATGTCCAACTATTGAATCTTTACCACCTGAAAACATTAATGCCTTTTTATTAAATTTAGATAATTCAGTACGGGCTATTTCAAACGCTTCTTTTTCAACATCAACTCTTGTATCACTAAATAAATCTATTTTATTTAATAAAGAATTTAATGGACGATATACTTCTTCTAAATTAGATTCAAATCCATATTCATCATTCTTTTCTGCATGTGTATAAATATGAATAATATGCTTGTTTTCTATATTAACATTTTTTAATATATCATGACAATAATCACGAGATTCATCTACACGATTACAATCTAATAAACATACTATAATAGATGATAAATCTAAACCTTGTTGTATTTGTTCCATATATTCAATATGTCCAGGGCAGTCAATTAACATAAGTTCATAATCTTTATAAGAACATAATATCTTTGCTGCTCTAATTGTTCTTGTATCATCGTTACCATAAATATCTTTACCATCAGTATAATGAACTTCATTCATTAATGTATCAAGTGTTACAACCTTATTATGTAAATGTTTTACTAATGATGATATCAATGTTGATTTTCCGGCATCTGGAATACCTATAAATGCCACCCTCACTTGCTCTAATAGTTCCATTATTTATTATAATTTATTCTTTTATTAAAAATAAAAGTATTTTTTTTGATTAAAGTTTTTTTATTACTTTTTGAATTTTTAAAATAATTTTCTATATTATAATTGTAATTAGTTAAACCAATAAAAATAAAAATTATGAAGAAGAACTATCGTAAGTATTTCACAGTTTGTAAGGCAACAGCTAAGAATGAAAATACCGGTAATGTATGTGTTAACATTAACGAGGTAACTAGACAGACAAAGGATTTCCTTTATAAGGATGGTGAGGATGAGATTGTACTTGATAAGCGATGGGTACTTGACCACGTTAAACCTATGTATGGGTGGAGAGATAACAACGATGGCACAAAAACAAGGTTTATGTTTTATGTACTTCGGATTAAGGATATTCTAACATATGAAGCAGCATAATAAAATGAAATTTACAGATGGGTCTCGGATATTTTTTACATCCGATACCCATTTTGGTCATACAAATATTATTAAATATTGTAATAGACCGTTCAGTTCTGTAGAAGAACATGATGAAGCACTTATAAAGAATTGGAATGAAAAGGTAGGTCCTGATGATATTATTTTTCACTTAGGAGATTTTGCATTGGGTTCTGAAAAACGATGGATGAATTACCTTGATAGATTAAATGGAAAGAAATATCTGGTTATAGGTAATCACGATTGGAGAAATTTGACACCTGGTGTATGTCAAAGATTTGAAGAAGTTTCGCAACAAATGAATATCAATATTGAAGGAAAACATATTTGGTTGAATCATTTCCCATATTTATGTTTTTCAGGTGCTTGGAGAGGATTGGATGCGTCATGGCAATTGTTTGGTCATGTACATACATCACCTTATGCCGATAGTGGATTGGATCATCAACGATTAGTTAATTTGTTTACAACACAGTTTGATGTTGGAACAGATAACAATAATTTTACACCTATTTCATTTAATGAAGTTAAAGAAAAGATTAACGTTCAAATGATGAGTTTAGGAATGCATAGAAACTAAAAATGGAAGCCTTAAGGCTTCCATTTTTTATGTATATTGTTCACCATATTTATCAATCCAATTATCTTCATCGATAAGATCATACATTTTTCCACCAAGGTCAGATAATTTTTTTAATTCATCTTTCGATAATTCTAATAAATCAAATATTTTTTCAACTTGATTACCTTCATAATAACTATCTTTAATTTCTAACTGTAAATCATTTATTTCTGTATTAAATACAACACTTATATCACCTCCTTCTGGTGGTGTCCAATAATCACCTGGATGATAAGGTTCTACTTCAACATCTGGATCTATATCCAATAAAACAGTATAATCTAATTTAGTATTTTTGGAATCATATAATCCATAAATACCATCATATTGATTTTGATCAAAACAGTCAGTATCGGAAAACTCGTATTTTTTTAAATCTTCATAAATATAATCTTTAATAAAATTTAATGTATAATCAATATTATAATTAAGTTTTTTATACATATCTTTATTGTCCAAAAAATGACATATTAACACACCAATAAAATATGTTTTATCTTTTTTATCTATGTCGTCATATACTAATGATTGCTCTTGACCATCTTTATCTATAAAAAATATTTCTTCTTTATCATCTTTACTAAAGAAAATATCTTCTATACTTCCATAGTTAAATAATAAATCATATGCTTCTTCAAATGGTTTAATTTCTAAATCAAAATTATTTCCTTTATTTACATTCTTTTTATTAAAAACCATTTTTTCAACTATATATGCAGTTAATGTTTTCATAATTATTTATTAATAAATTTTGGTTTTTTCATTTTTCTTGCAGCTACACACATATTAGTTGCATCTATTTTACTTCTATCTATAGTCCAATGAGATAAATCTATAACTAAATCTGTACAATAACTAAACATACTTTCGGTATCTTCTAATTTATCTGATATTTGCCATTTTTCTAATCCATTTGCTTCTTGTAAATCTACGCAACCATTAAGGAATCTGTCCATTTTTTTTATATTAGATATATCCCAGTTTTCTAATCCTATAATCTTTTCTAAAGCTTGACAATATTGGAAAGCTGCAGATATTGTTTCACAGTTACTAACATTCATATTAGAAACATCAATTGTTTTTATGCCAATGCATCTGCTAAATAAATTATTTATAGTATTGCAATTAGGACAATTAATATATGATATATCAATATTAGTTAAACTTGTACAGCCACTAAAAAAGAAACTAAGTCTTTTAACTTTATCAAATTTAAAATTACTTATATCAAAATCTACTAATTTTTCACAATTCATAAAAAACGCAGACATATCTGTAACATTTGAAGTGTCCCATGTTTCTAATCCTACTATTTCTTTTATATGTTCACAATCAGAAAATGCATCTGTCATAATTTTTATAGATGATACATTCCAATTGCTAACATCAATTGTTTTTATGTGAGGATGATTGTCCTTTAATGTTTCTTCAAATAAATATTCTATACTATCTAATTTATTCAAATTATATCCAGACAAATCTAAATAGTTTATTTTTTGTTTATCGCAAATTTCTATTTCTTCAATAATCTTAGATTTTAGTTCGTCAAGACTTTCTGGTTCAAAATTTACATTTTTATGTTTACGTATATTAGATGAAGTGTAAACCATTTTTTCGTTTATATATTTCCTTATATCTTTCATAATTCTAAATCATCTATAATTTCATTTAAATCTTTATAATGCATTTTTTCTTTATCTAATTTAGTATCTGTAATATTTTTACGTTCAGAATATAATTTATAATACCATTCTTTATCGCCACCACACATTACAGGATATAATATAAAGTCATCTTCTAAAGGATTTAATATTTCAATATAAGTTATATCTCTTTTATTATAATTTTTTAATTCATTTTTTAAATCAGAAAGTTTTTCAACCTGTCCATCTAAAATTTTTTTATCTTTCAATACTATAGAATATGAGTATTGCGCATTTTTATTTTCATTTATATAAGCAACTAAACTTTTCATAAATTTTCTAAATATTCTTTATATTTCATTATACCGTCAACATGTAAATCAATAATCATTTGACAACCATCCATTCTATTTAAAAAGTTATAATCAGTTTTATTATCCATAAACATATTTTCCGTTAAAACTGCTGGACAATTTGTTTTAGCTAAAATAGTATAATTGGCTTCCCAGTATTTACCGGGTGGTGTCCATCTATTTCCCTTCAAATTACGAGCTTCACATTGCTCATACAAAAGTTTAGCTAACTCTTTTGATTTTGCAGAAGAATTTTTAGAAACATATACTGACCAACCACATGCGGTATGCCATTTTTTATCATTTCCGGCAGCATTATTATGTACAGATATTAATATACATTCATAACCTTCTTTTTTAAGCTCTGCATATTTTTTATTAATTCTATTAACCCTAACAGATAATGCAACATCTTGTTCTTCAGGTGTCACATTAAATGTCATTATACCCATATTGTTTAATTTAACATGTAATCTTTTTACAATATCACGAGCCCATTTATACTCTCTAAATAATCCATTAGGCGAGCATTTACCGGAAGTATTTGACCCATGACCGTTATCTAAAAATACACATAGCTTTTTCATATTAGTTTTTATATAATTTATTTAATTCGTTTTTTATAATATCTATCAATTCATAATCATCTTTATATAATTCTTTTATTATATTTATTGATGATTCTGAAAATTCTTCAAATATATTTGATGTGTTATTATCTAATATTTGTATATTATGTTCTTTGCACCAATCAATATAATCTTCTATCATTATAAATTCATCTATTGAATTTAAATTAAAAAAGTTATATTGTTGTTTTAGATGTTCTTGTATTTTATTAGTATCAAATAATTCTTTTACATAAATAATAAATTCATCAAAACTATGATACGTTTCTTTATATAAATCGTGATATATATTAAATAATCGTTTAATAGGATCCTGTAATATACATATTGCCTGTTCAGGTCTATAATTCTTTATATTATCAATATTTATATTATATTTTGAATTTATTTCTTTACAATCTTTATATTCTAATATATCCTTTTTTTCATTAAATGATAAACTTTGTTGTACAATTAAATTTATATTAGGAATCTTAACTATTGAATATATCTTATTTATCTTTATTCCTATTGTTTTATTTATTAAATTATATTTAATATTTGGATCTTTTGGTACAAACGGATTATCTATTAGTTCTTGCTTAATTTCATTATATGATTCTAATAATACATCATCTAATTCATGTACAGGAAATTCATTACATCGTTTTTGTAATTCTAAATCGTCTTTTTTATATCTATAATAAAATACGTCTTCATATAAATGAAATAATCCCCAATGGAAAAATTTTTCCAAATAGCAATACTGTTTATTTTCCCTATCTTCACTTTCTTTATGTATCTTATAATAATTGTTTGGCATTATCAAAATATGTCCAATACATTTATTATATATTGACGTAGAGTAATGATCTTCGAAATAGTTAATATTATTTATGTGACATTCTTTAAATAATTCACTTAAATAAACATTATACACGTGTAAATTACCGTGATACCAACAAACCATTTTATAATCAGTATTTTCTAATTTATCTTTTAATTCTTGAACATGATTATCGTTTGTCCATATATCGTCTGAATCTAATAATTGACACCATTTTCCAGTTATGTATTTTTTAGCTGTGTTTAACCCTTTACCACGACCCATGTTTTTTTCATGAGAAACAATATCTATACAAACATTTGGGTTATCTTCTTTAATTTTATTTATAACGTTCAATGAATTATCAGTAGAACAATCGTTTATAACTAAAATCTGTATATCATTTATAGCTGTTTGACTTAATATAGAATTCAAACAATTTATTATACTTTTTTCACGATTATAAACACGAACAATTACGGTCAAAAACTTATTCATATATTGAAAAATTACATCAAATTATTCTATTTTATTAAAAATAAATTATAACATTTAATATGATTGATTTTTCAAATAGTTTTGTAGATAGAAGTTTGCCAACAATTTCCATTTCGGAAATACTTGGATTATTACAGGAACCATTTGATCAAAAAGGAGTTGCAACTAAAACATATAATAAACATTTTAATAATCCAGAATCTGAATATTATCAAAAATCAGTAGAAGAAATTTGTGAAATGTGGTCAGCTAAGGGTGCTGAATCTTGTCGTTATGGTTCACTTCTTGATGATTATATTGGGCTTAATCTTAAAGGTACTGAAGATGAATTGGAACTTTGGAAACTTGACAATAATTACGAATGGGATGAACGTCTATTAGGACATTGTACGGCATTTGACGATTTTTATAATTTGATGAATGCAAATGGTGATGTTGAATTTATTGATAGAGAAAAGAGCGTTTATTATCAAGTTGGAGATTATTATGTTAAAGGACGTTTCGATGCATTATTTAGAAATAAAAAAACAGGTAAATGGATAGTTATTGATTGGAAATCATCTGGTTCTATTGATAAAATTCCTAATCAATGGACAAAGAAATTATACGGTCCTGCCATGAAATTTTATGCATTGAATTATTTCACTTATACAATTCAATTACATTTTTATAAGAAAACATTAATTGCGAATTATTTACCTGAAGGTACTAAAGAAGAAGATGTAATTGTAATGATTGTCAATCTTCCTTCAACTATTATAGAATCAATTAATAAAAGATATGAAACACATCTTGAAGCGTTTAAATATGATTCTATGTTAATGGAACAAATTTTTAGTTTTGGTATTAAGAAAAAAGAACTATTAAATAAGAAAAAATGAAAACATTATTTAATTTTTTATCAATAAAAGACGAATCTATTTGGCTTGATCCAGATGGAAAATATGTATACGTAGAAGGAACATCGTGGTTTGATGGTATATATTATAACCCCACTGTTTACTATTTTTATCCAGGTTTAATTAAAACTAATGAAAATATAGGTAAACTACTAATGTTAGATAGATATACATTTTCTAAATATATGACTAGAATAAATGTTAAGTAATAATGAACTATATAAAATACTAGATTCTTTGGTATTAGAATGCGGTAAGAAAAATGCTAATTATAAGCAAATAATCGGTAAAGCATTTTCTTTAGGTTGTGATTATAAATCTGAAGAAATAATGGAAAAAATATATAAAATATTTAATGATGGAAAATAAAGGGTGGATTTGTCCAATATGCGGAGTTTCTGTTTCTCCTTATGAAAAAACATGCCCAGTATGTATGCATACTAATGAAAATATGATAACTGTTGATTTAACAGATCCAAGTATTTCTTGTTCATCACAAAATTTTGAAGGACAAATGATATTATCATAAAAAGAAAAGGAGTAACTTAAGTTACTCCTTTTTTATATATTTAATACCAAGATGGTATTATTTTTTTATCTACACCTTTAAACATATCTGCGAAAGTTTTTACATTTGATATATCCCATTTTTCTAAATTACAATTAAGATTTTTGCAATTGCGAAACATTTTATCGAAATATTCAACCATGTGCACATCCCATTTTTCTAATCCTTTACCTTCAAAACTTGAACATTCTTCAAAGACTGCTTCTAATGACAGTAAATTTTGTTTAAATTTCCAATTACTTAAATCTTGATTAAATTTATAACATCTATAAAACATTTGATCAAGAATATCTACATTTGTCATATTCCAATTTGATAAGTTACCATTAAATTTTATGCAACCATAAAACATATCGGTTGAATTAAGTAATGAATCTGTTTTCCAGTTTTCTAATCCATTTCCTTCATAATCATCACAATCTTTAAACATACCGCATGCTTCTTTAAGATTTTTAACATTCCATTTAGAAAAATCTACATTCATATTGGCACAGTCTTCAAACATCCAATTGGCATATTTTAATGATGAAACGTCCCAATCTTCTATTTGTGTAAAATCAAATTGAGGACAATCATAAAACATGGATTCCATATCTGTTACTTTTGACACATCCCAATTAGATATATTACCTCTAAATCCGTTAATTTTACTAAATAATCCTTTCATTGAAGTAATATTAGAAGTATCAATATCATTTAAATCTGCTGCAATACCGCGTTCCTTTATTAGTTTTTCTATCAATTCTTGTAATTCTTCAGATGTTTGCGGATGATATTTATATTTAGAAGCATTAGCTTTATTATAAATCATCTTCTCGTTTATATACGTAATTATTGATTTCATATTTACTTAAATTTAGGTTTGTATTTTTCTTCAATTGGGCAATTTTCAAACATTTGTTTTGTAAATGTGTCATGATTTAATAACCAATTTGAAATATCTTGATTAAATGAACGGCAACCACGAAACATAGATTGCATATATTTAACGTTTGAAACATCCCATTTAGATATATCACCATTAAAATCTTGCATACCTTCAAACAATTCTGACATATCAGTTATTTTTGACACGTCAATATCGTTAAAATCACCATCATTACCACGTTCTTCTAATAATTGATAAATTATATCATATAATTCTCCCTTTGTTTTAGGAAAATAATTATATTTAGAAGCATTAGCTTTATTATAAACCATCTTCTCAGTTATATAATTAGTTAAGGATTTCATATATTAAATATTAAATTTTATATATAAAAATAATACTTTATATTTGAAATTTTGAAAAAATATTCTATATTATATCTGTAATTAAATTAAACAATATGGATAAGAACATTAAAGCATTAGTTGAAGTTGAATATTCAAAAGTTTGGGGTAAAGACTCAAAAATGATTAAATATTGTGTTAATAAAACTTCTAATGCAGTTGTATTACATAATGGTGTAATTTTTACATTTGATAAGCCATCAATTGAAACATCATTTTGTTTTGGCTATGATAACGATGAAGAATCTTATAATAACGCAAACAATATGGTTGACAATTGTATGAACGATTATTCATATTTCGTTAACAAAAACATGAAGTGTTTTGATAGCTTAGAAAAATCTCTTGAAGAATTAACACTTAGAGGTGAACGTACATATTCCGGTAGAGCAAATATTTGTTCTTCAATTTGGACAGAAAGAGCATTAAATCGTCACTATATTTCTAAAGCACAACTTGATAATATGTTCTTCTTAAATGACGAAGATATTGAAAAGATTAAAGAGGCTTTGGAAGAAGAAAAAAACAAGTTTAAGAAGAGATTGGAAACATATCTTAAAAAATACGGTACTTCAAAACTTAAAGTTTGGTCATATTGGAGGGATTAAAATTATGAAAGAAATTTATATTAGCAAAAACAAATATATTTGGTTTGGTAAAAAACTTTTTACTTGGAAACCATATTTTATAACAAATAACGCATCAAGATTTACTGATGATGAAAAAGTATATGCGATTGGATGGCTGGGTTTATGTTTTCAATTTGTTATAACCAATTATAATGATTTGATTCATATATATATTGATCCAAATTCAAATAATAAATATTCAAAAAACGTAAAAAGGTTTATCGGAATATTGGATAAAATGTTAAATAATTATGATCATCCATATTGGAAGTCAAATCCACAATTTATTTTTAATTATGTAAATGGAAAGTATTATATAACTGGTAAACGTAACTGGTTTTTAATCCATCATCTTGGTTCATTACTTCAGTATACATATCCAGAATTATATATGTCTGATGAAGAAATGAAAAACTTTCCAGAAAATATATTTGAAAGATAAATAATGTGGGTTACTAAAGATATTCAAGGCATTAAAAAATGGTATAATAGAGAACCGGTAAAAGGAAAAGATGGAATTTGGTTTTCAACTGTAGATTTTCCTCATATAGAAGATAAACTAACTATTGAAGAATTATTATTAGAAGGTTATACTTATTTAGAATAAATATTTTTTAATTTGTATAAAATATTACTATATTAGTAATGAAATAAAAATTATATAAATATGAAACTACTTGATTTAATACACATATTACAAAATTGCGATAGTTATGATTATTGTAAACTTACAACTGGAGAATTTATTAACGATATTTTCGCTGGTTATAAAAGAGGATTAGACGATAAATTATATTATTCTCATTCTGATAATTATAAAGGCGTATTCGTAAATACTGTATTATGTGATAGTTGTTCATTTTATACTAAATACGGTAACTGTGATACAAACGTAAAAAGTATTATTTATGTAAACGGTTCAGTAATTTTTGAAACATTATGATAGTAAGAAAAAGAATAAATACAAACGATATAACAAACTATTTAGTTTGTTCAGTATGGAAAGAATTTTTTCTAATTGCAAATACAAATCAACAAGAACCAGAATTAAATATTGAAAAATATAAATTTCATTCTGAATATAAGGTTCTTATGGGATTTGATAAATCAGAACGTTCTTCATTTTCTTATTGGTTCGCACATTGGTGTGCATTTCAAATGTGTGCATTAAATCTACGAAGATGGAAATTAAAATATCTTTTTCACGATTTTGAGAAACCTTGGATGAAATTGTTCTGTAAATATAAAACCGTTCAGAAATGGCATAGAGAACATAATTCACATCATCTAGAATATGGTCTTAAACACGGTTGGGATAAAGTAGATTGGGAGGCACTAATTATTGATTGGGAATGCTCAAGATTTACAAAAACTGAAGCTCAACTTGATGCTTATGAAACAATGAAATTAGAACTAGATACAAAATGGAAAGATTATTGTAATGATATTTCTCCAAGATTTTATAAGAAACTTTATGAAATGATGTTATAACAAGAAAAGGAACTACATATGTAGTTCCTTTTTATTTTAATCTGAACCGCCACTCTCTTGGTGTAATATATAGTTATTGTTATTTATAATTATATCTGATATTAAAACAGAATGACTAACATCATATTTTACCCTATAAACAGTAGCGTAAGTGTAAATATTAATACCGGATATTTCAAATGCTTTTGTGTTATGATATTCATTAATATTATACTCGCTATTAATCCATTCTCCCCAATTCATACCTTCTTCTGCTTGATATTGTGTATCAGCTATATAAAATGTAATTAACTTCTTATTATTTAATTTAATTATATAATCTGTTTCTTGCAGTTTATCTGTTATAAAAACTGGATTGTTTGTATCTTTATAATATAATATTAAATCAATTGATTCATCATCTGTCTGTATGTGAACATAATTGTCTGAATAAGGATATTCGGTTGGGTCTGATACTATCCAACGCCAACTAGTAAAAGCGAAATAGTTTAAATAATCTTGTCTATTATCCTCACAATATACCACATCTTGCCAAGTGGTATTAGGAAGATAATAAAAATCAGTAATCTCATTTTCATTAGTATAAATATATGATTTATCTAATTTTTCATAGTCAAGTATTTCTTCAAACATAATAATTTTACCATCTTTAATATACCCATAACAATCAACAATATAATTATCATCATGAAAATATGGTGATGGTGCTGCTAAAACATCATTAAATTCTTTAATTGGTAATTCATATATATAAAATGAAGACATTTCTATCCATAATAGGCTATCATTCACATAGATTGGATATAATTGCTGCAATTCTACCATTTTATCGGCATCCATTATATATGTTGGTTTACCATTATAATCTGACATATATTCATCTATTTTGAAATTATCTGATTTTAAATATATATCATTTATTTTTTCAACATTAAAATTAAATTCATATGTATATCTTACAACTGGTGTTGCTTCTAAATTATATTTTTCTATAATTGGTTCAGTATATAAATATACAGGAAAATCAACATCGGTACTATAAATTATTTGTTCAGTATCTTTAATAAAACTCACATTAGGATATTTGCGAGCACCTCCTCTTTTATTGTAAAAATTTGTAATATTGTCATATTTCTGTATATATTTACCCATTTTATTTATTACATATTTTATTTAAAAATAAAAATGGAACACCTTAAGGTGTTCCATTTTGTTTTATATCTTTGGCATCGAAGGCATTTTATATGATGGCATACTCATTTTAGGCATATTAGCTTGAGCTGATCTCATCATTGAGCCTGGATTCATATTCTTTTGCATGTTATCATATTGTTCTTGTTGAGCTTCATTTTCTTTCTTCTGCTCTTCTTGTATCTTCTTAATTTCTTCTAACATCATTTCGTATTCGAAAAAATACATTCTATCAATTTCAGAAGGTTGTATATGATACTCTTTGCAAATGAATAATTTATTTCGTACCAAATTTGCGAGATCTATTCTGAACGTTAAATAGAGACTTGACGTTATTTGGAAATCGGATATCCGAAGTTACCTCCTCTCCACAAATAGGACATTTAGTTGTCAATTTACTCATTGGCATAACCATAATATTACGGATTACTTCATCCATAAATGAGAACATTTCAGTATCCCAAGACTTGTAAATTCTTTCAAGTTCTTTAATTTGACGTGCCGCAATTGTTTCATCCTTAGAAATCTTAGGAGCCATCCAAGATAAGAACTTAATAAATACTTGGTCAATCTTACGATTACGATTTTCTTGTAAACGAGAAATCAACCACTTCTTAATATTAGCATCCTTTTCAAGAGTTGGCAAATATAATGTAACAGGAGCATGTTGTACATCATATTCTTCTGGATCAATTCTCCAGCATTTGCTATCTGCATCAAACATAGTCATTACATCATCATCTGGGAACTCATACATAAGAGATTGTGATGTTAACTTAAATATAATGTCGTTTTCACATTCAATACAAGGTTCTTCATACTTAATAGCTGTTTCACCTTGAGCAAATGTATATTCACGTACTAAAAGCAAGAAGAAGAAACGGTCCCAAGAGTTAATATTACCCCAAGGAAGAGGACCCATAGGTGTAACAATAGATACACAGCTCTTCATAATTTCGTTAAATACATCATCAATAGAATTTGCATTTTCGTCATCAATCAAAGACCAGTTACGAATTGCTTCAACTGTTGCTGGGCGAACTCTGAATCTCCAATCTTCTGGATAGAACTTACTACGTTGACCAAGTACTGAACGTGGTACATCAATCCAACCTTCAGCATATTCAGCTGTTTTACCGATTTCTTCACCAATTCTACTTAGCTTACCTTCAGATTGAAATTTCTTTACGTTTTGTACAATATCTTCATCTGCGTCATGCTGCATATGATTCAAAACACCTAAGCCAAAATCACCGGTTTGTTCTGCTTGCTTAGCTGTCTTCTTTTTTGCTTGTTTTGGTTGAACCATAATTTCTGACATTGAATTATCTTCAGCTTCAGGAATTTGTCCGCTCAAAACTTCCTCCATAAGTTGATTATCAATTTCATTCATAAATTTATAAACGTTTATTTATTTATATTTATTAAAAATATTATAATATTTTCAAACTATGATAGTTTTTTAATATTTTTTTAAAAAATTTGCGTATATTTTGATGATTTTACTATAACTTCTTCATCTTTTTTCTTAGTTATTTTCTTATTTTCTAATACAACCTTAATTTTGTGATTAAAGAAATCATCTTGCATTTCAGCATGATTAATAACAAAAATTGATTTGTTATCAAATAGATTTTCTTTAAGAAGTGTTAACATAGTATTACGTGCTTCAATATCCATATTTGAGAATAACTCATCCAAGAATAAGATATTAAAATCAACATTTGCAATAATATTTTGTAATACACCAAATATAACTGCTAAATCTAATGTTTTACGTTGACCAGTAGATAAATTATTATAGTTAATTTCCTTTTCGAATCCTTCCACAAAAATATGTGGCTTGAATTCTTGGTCGTATTTAATTTTATAAGATTGGTCAAGTTTATTTATAAAATATTGTATAGATTTATTGATATGCGGAATAAGTGTTTCAAGAAGATTATAACGAAGTGTTTTTCCGAACAATTCCGTCATTTCATTCCATTCACCAATTTCTCTATCACAATTATCTATTTGTTCTTTTACTTTGATAACCTTATCTTCTACTTCTTTAATTAAATCATCGTAATTCTCATTAATAAGTTTAAGATTATTCTTATAAATAGTTATCTGTTTATCAATATCACCAATTTTTGTTTTTAAGTTAGCAATTTCTTTATTAACATCATTTATTTGTGGTGTATATTCATCAATAACTGCTTTCTTTTGTTCTTCATATTTTTTATACTCCTCAGCATAAAACATCATTTTTTCTTTATAATCATTAATATGTGATTCATCTATTGATTGACCACAAGTAGGGCATTTACCTGATTTGAATGTATTATAATTATTCTTTTGCTGTTTACCGAGAGTTGCCATTTCTGTCATCTTCGTTTGAAGTTCAGAAATTTTAGTATTCATTTCATTTTGAAGTGAAATAAGCTTATCTTTAAGTTCTATACCTTGATTTATATATTCGCATCTATTATTTGTTAACGATGTTATATCAATTGAATTAGATAACTCATTTTGCTGATTTGTTTTCTTAATTTGTAAATGCGAAATTTGTTGTTCATTTTCTTGTAGAATAGCTCGTAATTTTACATTTTCATTAAGATGAGTTTTCTTTTCTAAAGATATTTCGTCATTATAATCGCTAAACAATTTAAATCCAAATATTTCATCAAGAAATTGCTTTGTTTCACCTGGTGTCATAGCAGCCAACGAATTAAATTGATTAAATGAAATAATACACATTTTAATTACCGCTAGCTTTGGTACATCTAATAATTCTTCTTCTAATATAGATTGTGTATTACGTTTAGAAGAAGCTGATAATAATTTACCGTCAACTTCAATAATCAATGGTTCATGAATATTTCTTTTAATATGAATCTCCTTATTGTTTGAAGTAAGATTTAATTCTACTTCGCATGCTTTTGTATTCCAAGCAATCAATTGGGTATTATTTTCACCTTTGATTGCTCCATATAATCCATAAAGAATTGCTGAACCTAAAGATGTTTTACCACTACCAATTCTACCACTTAATTTAATTAACCCATTGCATTTATCAAAATCAAAATAATGTTCTCCATATAATGATTTGAAATTTCTAATTGTAATATTATGTATAATCATTATTTATTTTCAATCATTTTTTCTTTTATATATTCATACTTATTATTAAGATGCTCAGGTATATTATCTTCAATATATGTTTGTATATTTGTATTAAAACCATCAACACTTAACATTTCCCCATTATCAAATTCATCAATAATATTTATTCTAATATTTGCATCTAAATATGTTGATTTTAAATACTTAATTTGATCAATATATTTCGCTTTATTTATGTTTGATGCCGAAATACATAATCTTACATATGAATTATTAAAAACATCTTCATCAGCATCAAATATTTTTTCATTATATAATTGTTTGAATTGAGGTGTTACGATATTCTTAACACGTTTTACAATTTTATAATCCTCTGCAATATATACAAATCTTTCTTGATTTACATCATTAAAAGTTAATGCTAATGCTGCGCCAACATTATGCAAATTACCTATATTATCCTCAACTATATAGTGAATATGTCCAGAATAAATAGGACAGCCTTTTAATGCTGTAATTCTAGCACCAGGCCAACAAGTTAAATCTGCATGGCAATAAATAGCTTTTACTTCATATCCAAATTTATATGTGTATAAAAGCTCATCAAAATGATCAGGATTTTCTGTCCAATAAAAAGGTAAGAATAAAGAACCATCTTCTGTAAATAAAGGTTCTTCTGTTACAAAATGAAGATTAGGATATAATTCTAAAAATTCAGGACCGAATAGAAGTTCATAAGAATTATAATGTATAAACTCTTCTAGTGGTGAATAATAATCATGATTACCACAAACAAAATATATATCCTTTTTAAATTTTTTAGCTAATTTGCGAATTACATTTTTAACTTCTATACCAACTTGTTGATTTATTCCATATCTAACGTCAGTAACATCTCCTAAAAATATAATTCTATCTAAATTTTCAGAATCTATAATTTTAAATATTTGTTTTTCAAAAAAATCGATTTGAGATTCTAACCACGTTACAGAATTGTTTTTAATTCCAAAATGTAAATCACCAATAATTAATTCTCGCATCTACATATATACATTTATTTATATAAAAATAGAATATAAAAATATCTTTTTTCAATAAATTTTAACATTTTTTATTTTGAATTTTTTAATTTCTGTTCTATATTATACACGTAAAATTAAAAAAATTATATTTATGGTAGCTGAAAACTTTTTGATTAGTGAGGTAATTGACCTTAATGAAAACAATTCTTTTTCTCTTGTAGATGATAAGATGGAAAATCAAGCAATGTGTCTTATTATTGACAAAAAGATAACTGTTTATTTTGAAAACGGTGATAAAAAGGAGTTTGATTCTGATTACGATGCAATGCTTGAATACGTTAATGATCTTGGTTTGAAGTTCATTAAACTTATGAATGGTAATCATCGTTGGAAGAAATATAATCCTAATCCTCTTAATAAGAATGTTCGAGATTGTACATTTAGAGCATATTGTGCAGCATTTGACATTACCTGGGATGAGGGATTTGATACAGCTGTAAAATTTGCAAAACAACTTAAGCAACTTCCTAATGAAGGTAAAGTTATGGATATGGTTATTGAACATTATGGAGGTTCAATTGACGAGGAATATAAAAATAAAAAGAGAGGTGAGCGTCTTACAGTTAATCAGTTTGCAATGAGTCATCCTTATGGAATTTATATTTTATGTGTAAGAGGACACATGGTTACTGTTAAGAATGGTGAATATTACGATACTTGGGATAGCGGAGATAAAAAGGTATCAAGAGCATTCGTTATTAAAAAGAAATAATATGAAAGCAAATTTTGCTATTTGTTTGGTTACGGGTATATATGGAAAATTCTATTCCATATTTACTCGTGATGATTATGGTACGTGTATGGTACCTTGTAAAGTTGTTTTTGAAACTAATAGTTTTAGTGAAGTTTGTAATGAATATTAAAAATATAAAAATATAACAATTCCCAAATAAATATTTGAATTTTTTAAGATTTATTCTATATTATAATCGTAAAAATAAATAAATTATGATTAAAGAATATCAAATAAATCTTAATGAAGCAGTTGGTTTATATCAAGAATATATTGAAGAACAAACCAAACTTCGAAAAAGATTTAAAGAACTTGGTAGATTGGATTTTCACCGTCTTTATAGTGAAGATAAAATGTCTGAAGAAGATTTTAATAAGCTAGACAAAGAAATTACTTTTGTAAGAGGTTTTATTGCAATGAATCGTATGGTAATTAACGGATTATCTAATCATATTAAAGATTTGAAGAAAAAAATTAAAACTTATCAAAGAAACAACCATTAAAAAATAATAGTTATGAAAATGACAATTTTGGATTACATTAAAACTTATGTGAAACATCCTCGTTTGATTATCGATACAATTTTGGATGCAATTGACGATGCAAAACAAAAGAGGCTTCTTAAGAATAAGTTTGCAGCTTACGAGTATGAGAAAAAAAATTATGATGATGTAATTGTCATGAGTAGTTATGAATATTATGTTCCAAAGGACAAATACAAACGTTCAATTTATAATCCAATGATTGTTGTTTGGCATGAATTGGAAAGAATGTTTGATAACGGTAAAGGTTATTCAACAATTCGAAGGATGGGTATTATGGGAATTGATATTGATACACAAAATGAGAATTTTGTAACCGTTACAATTAACTTAAAAAGACCGGGATTGTTAATTGGAGAACAAGGAGGTAAAATTAATGAACTTGAATCACGATTGTCATACCTATTTAATCGTGAAACAAAGGTAAAAATCGATGAGGTAAAGAGAGATGTTAATGAACCTATTTATGTTGGATATTAAAATTTAATAAGATTATGGGATTTGGAACTATGAAGATTAGAACAATCAAAACAGAATTGACGCCTGCTGATTTATTTATGAGTGATGTTGAATTTAATAATTTGGTATTTCAAGCAGAGCAAGAATGGCATACTAAATATACAAATTCTAAAACAAAGGAAAGATGTGTTCAATATTGGATTAAGGTTTCTCAAGAAAATGTTAACCCTATTCATGTTGATCAATTGAGAGAATCATATGAAGAAGCCGGATGGGATAAAGTAGAAGTAACTTGGGTACACGATAGAACAACATCTTTGATGGTATTTTTGTCAATGAATAAGTAAATAATTATGGCACGTAAAAAGACAACTAATCTATTTAATAAGAATCATATATCGTTGATTAAGGTTGAAAACGATAATAACGATAATAGTATCGTTTTTCACGAACCTTCATTTTCTTCAAAGAAAAATTCTTATGGCAATTGGAAGTTTTCTCAAAAAACTCAACGAATTGATACTTGGGTAAATAGAGCAATTTATAAAAGTTCATCTTCAATTGTTGTTAGACCAGCGGTTAATAAACGTACAGTTGAACGTTTGAAGTCACCTCTTGGTTTTTATTACACAAAGGTAACTGAACCACAAAAGGAACGAACCGAATATGTTTCAACAACTAAAAAGATTTGGAGATTTTATGTTCAGAATAGTGTAACATATGAATTGATATATTATACTGAATATAATGGAGTAAAAGTTGGATTTGAAACTCATCCTTGGGAATTAGCCGACAATAAATCTGTTGAAGACCATCTTATCACCGCGTTGATAAATGATTTGGAAGCAATAATTTCAGATACATCTTCTAAGGAACGGGTTGATGAGGATAAATTGAATCCAAAGGGTCGTTGGAATGTTGATAATTATTATAGTCATCGTGAAGGAATTGAAACAACACGATTTGTTGGTGATTTAACAGCAGTTAAGAAGGAAATATTTACTGATTTGTTTGGTTATCCTGATGGACCAAAATATCAGACAAATGAAGAAAAAATTCTCGCACACGGTTTTGATTTGAAAACATCATTTAGAAAAATGTAAATATTATGAGTAAAGCAGTATCATATTGGACATATGCAACATTTAACCACACAGGTAGATATACGAAACGATATATTGTATATACATATGCTTGGTGGTGGGAAGGCAAGAATTATAATTCTCATATGATTCCGGTAAAACGTACAAATGATTATGATGAGTTTGATACAATTTATGAGGTAAATGATTATATTAAATTCATTAAAGAATATTATCATGATGTAGAAAAACCTTATCTTGTACCGGAACATTGGGTTCATCGTCTTAATGGTAAAGTTGTAAATCATCGTCCTACACCTGATTACCAGTATGAACGTAAGGATGCATATTGGGAAGCTGAAGATGGTAAACGAAAGAATTGGGGATATTATGTATTCGATTACGAAACAGAACGAGTAATTGACCACGGCGGTGCTGACCACCCAGAATTTACAAAACAGTATAAACAGAATCTTGCTATTAGAGATGTATTGTTTAGAGGTAAGGATGAAATCCCTGAAAATTATAAGTGGGATGTTGGTGAATATGAAGGATGGCTGCAATTCCGTTGGGGTAATGGTTTGAATGCCATTGAAAAGGAAGATGAAATCAATAGACAAAAGAAAATTGAAGCTGATAATAAACGTCTCGAACGAGAAGCTGAAAGAAAAGCGTTTGATGAAGAAATAAATAACATGTATACAACATGATTATAATTAAGCAATGTAAAAAATGCAATCAACGTATACCTATACATATTTGGAATACAGATTACTATAAAATAAATAATGATAATATTAAAAATTATGATTATGTAAAACAATCTTTTCCATATTTATCAGATGAATATATATATTTGATTACTGAAGATTTGTGTAAAGACTGTAAAAAGATTGAAATTTAATTTGTATATTTCTATTTTTTAAATAAAAGTATATGTAATTTATGAGAACTTCCTTAGTTGCATTAAATTTAATAGGAAATAATAATATATTATTAAATCCATCTAATTATCCAATGCTTTTATATTGGAACGAATCAAATGGACGAAGCATACCCGAAGAATTATTTTTTAATGAACAAGCTTCTAAATATATTATAGAAAAATGTGGTAATATAAATTTATATGCATCATCCAAAATATCATTCTTTTATTTTATAGATAGAGATAATGATGGTGATGAAGATTATACTGAACAAACAATAGATATTCAAAATTTGTATGCCTTAAAGGTATTAACAAATGAACAAAATTTCTTTTATAAGAATTATGTAAACAAAACATTTGAATATTTATATTATTGTTCATACAAAGAAGAATATAATATAACAAACAATCCATTAGAATGGGAAGAAGATATTATTCATGTATATAAAAAAATACAGGAAAAATATCCTAAAAAGATATCTAAGCCAACAGTTATAAATTATGTACGTTCTGAACTTACACAAAAATATAACTTAAATACTGATAATTCTAATTGGATTATTGAAAAATTAGAAAATATATTATCTGATGAAACATAATGGATGGACACAGATCTTCTATGACAACATCTGTATATATGTATGAAAGCGATCAAATGCAATCTCCAGAAATGAGATTACAACAAATGCTTAATATGATTGATAACAAATATAATCAAAAATGTACAGATATAATAAATGAATTTAATGTTACAATAGCAATAGAGAAAGATAGAATAGAAAAAATAATTGAGAAACATAAAATATTAGTAGATTATATCAATTTACCTTGGTATAAACGAATTTTTAAAACATTTAAAAAATATGAGTATGAACGAAACAAAATATAATTTTGAGTTTTGGCGATGGAGCTTCTCCTGCGATAATTTTAAGAAAAAGCAAGCACAATTAATTATAAATACTATTGGTGGAAGTAGATTATGTATGGATATGTCGTTTGAATCTTATGGACATATTGAGTTTGAACCAGAAGATAAACATAATAGATATCCAGAAATTAGTTATTTGGAAGATTTTAATCGTCTTAAAACAAATTGCTTAATATATAATCTTAAAAATACTTCCAAAAATCAAGGAGTATATGATAAATGTTTTATTTATAATTCAGCTGGATCTAATGAAAGTAATTATGGATATGTATTTTATAATACTGAAACAGGTAAGATGCTGCATAAATATTTTGTTGAACATGAATATGATGCTCTTTGTGTAACATTAAACAAAACATTTAATACATTATTTAAGGAACCCGTATATAATTTTTATAGTAATAAATATGATAGTATTAAGGGCAAAAATAATGATCCAAATATTGGGTTAATTCACGAACAGCAATTTTGGGAGCAATTCAATAAAAATATAGATAAATACTTATAATGGCTACTACTTATGGAACATATAATTGCTATATAACTAATGATAGCGACGAAAAAATATATGTAAATTCATCAATATCTGGTACTATTACTACTCAGTTAAAAGCTAATAGTTACGGTGCTAAAATAGATTTACCAACATATTCATATATATCTAATGGTTATTTATATACACAAGTAAAGCCCAATACTTACGGTGCTAAAGTAGATAAACCAATATATACACATATATCTAATGCTGATAAAATTAAAATTCAAAATAGGTATACTAAAGAAAACTTTATTATAGATTTAGCTGTTAAATTATATGTAGCATCACCATTTACAGATATTAATAATCCTAATAAAACACCTAAAGAATATGCAGTAGAAGCAATAGACCGTTCTGTGGCATTTTATGAGATATTACGTAATAGAAAAGTTAAAATATATAATACAAACGATAGTGAATATTTAATAGATAATGAGTTTGCTGAACGTTTAAACAATTAAAAGCATGAAAAGATTAATTTATATTATACTATTTATATTTAGTATTACATTAAGTAGCTGTGGTACTACATTATATACAACTTCTGATTATTATGATGATACTAGTTATGTAACATACTATCATGAATATTATTATAATGGTGCATATCGTCCAGTAATATATAGAAATTCTGTATATTATTACTATTATTTAAATACTTGGTATAGAGTACCTACACATCATTACTGTAATATTCATAGATTTAATAAGCCACATAGATTTGAATATCATAGACATACACATGGTATTGGTCCTGGTAAACGTCATAATTATAATCATTCAGTAAGACCAAACAATAATCATAGACCTAATACTAATCATTCAGTAAGACCAAATAATAACCATAGACCTAATACTAATCATTCAGTAAGACCAAATCATAACCATAGACCTAATACTAATCATTCAGTAAGGTCAGGATATAATAATTCAAATAGAACTTTTAGAAGTGGATCATACAATAGAGGTGATTCATCTAGAAGAAGATAATAATAAAAATATATAAATAAAAATTAATTATGAAGAAGACACTTTTGACAATGTTTATTGCAGCTGCTGCAACTCTTATGGTTGCTTGTGGTGGTAGAGGTACTAATGACGCAGCTCCTGTAGCTACAGATAGTATTTGTGATTCAGTTGCTACTGCTGTTGTACCTTGTGCAGCTACAGAAGTACTTCCTGCTGCAGCTCCTGGTGATAGCGGCAAGGTTGCTACTGAAGTAATTCCTGCTGAATAATTATTAAATTTTAATAAATAATTATGTGATTGCACCGTTAAGGTGCAATTTTTGTTTTAAATTGAAATAAGTGTTAATTTTTTTCTATATTATTAAATATTATATATAAATATATTAGTAGATTAACAATGTCGAAAAGTAAATTAACATTATTGGTTGATGGTAACTGGTTGTTGATGTCAAGACTATCAGTTATTCAAAACCGATATTTAGATGATTATGAACTATGTCATGACTTAAAACTAATGATGATACGTTCAATGAATATTGTTCTAAAACAATTTCCAAGTATAGACAATATTATTTTTTGTGCCGATGGTGGCTCTTGGAGAAATAAAGTAGAAGTACCCAAATTTTTACAAGATGAAGGAATAGAATATAAAGGTACTCGTGTACGTTCAGAAGATTTTAATTGGGAATTGTTATTTTCGTCATATGACGATTTTGTAGCAACACTTAATAACTGTGGTATTACTGCTTGTCGAGAAATTGGTGTTGAAGGTGATGATTGGTGTTATCACTGGTCAAATCTTCTTAATTCACAAGGTACTAATTGTATTATTTGGACAAAGGATAAAGACTTAACACAATTAGTAAAAATGGATAAAGATAAATGTTTTACTGTTTGGTGGAATAAAGATTCTGGAGTAATTACACCAGATACATCTGATGATGATATGGATTTTTTATTCAATAATGAATTTAATATTAATGAATCTATATTTAATGATATATGCAATAAAAGCAAATCTATAGAAAAAGTAAATAGTAATGAAATTATAATAAATAAAATTCTAAAGGGAGATATGTCAGATAATATTATTCCTTTGGCAATGCGAACATCAAAATCAAAAGATTCAGATAAAAAGTTTAGAATATCTTCAAAGGATATTAACTATAATCTTAATATTAATGATGACAAAGAAGTTAGGGAATATTTCAAAAATCTTTTAGAATCTAAATCATATAAAGATAGAGTAATACAATCTTATGACGAAGTAATTGAACATTTTAATTATAATAAACGTCTTATAAAACTCGAAAGAAATTCATATCCAGATAGTATAAATGAAATATTCGATAACTATCAAACATATAATATTTCAAAAGATATATCAAAAGCCGAACAACAAATAACTATGCAATCAAATAAATTACAAGGTGTACTTGATATTATATAATGGAAAGAGAATATACATTTTTAACTGATTTAACAGATAATATATTTATTTCTTATTTGATAAATATAAATGTTGATTATTTGACTATAATAGTTAAAGTAGAATATGTTAACGATGATATTGTTACAGCTAGAACACAATATTCTATAAATCAAATAACCCAAATGGCTATGTCTACTTTGGATATTCCAATGTTTATATTTGAAAATATAATGAATGAAATAAAACAAAGATGCGGTGATTTACCATTAAATAAAAAATATTCAAAATTCACACAAAGACTTATTAGTGATTTATTTATTTATATAGATAATTTAAAAAGAAAATAATATGACGGAAGAATTAGAAAAGAAATTAGATGATATGTGTACGGGTGATATCAATATCACTCGTATGGAACAAGTAACAACTTGGCAACGTGTATTAAATGCGGCGCGTAGAACAATTGGTCGTAAACCTTTGGAAAAAGAACCTACTGATTCTTGGAAAGCAAAGATTTTGCTTGCAGAACATTCACCAATTAGATTACTTGAATTTGATTGGACTTGGGAAAAGATACGTCAATGGGTAACCGCTCACTTAGTACGTCATCACGAAGGTTGTGAAAAGTTTGTACATTCTCAACGTGGTGATAGACGTGAACTTCCTTGTGAAAGAGATAGACTTCCTCAAGGTGCAAGAAATGATATGGATATGACTGCAAATGCCCAGGCTTTGATATCAATTTCTCGCAAGCGTTGTTGTATGTGTGCATCAAAGGAAACACGAGAAGCTTGGAATCAAGTTAAAGAAGAAATTGCAAGGGAAAATCCAATATTGGCAAGCAAAATGGTTCGTGAATGCGTTTATCGTGGTTTCTGCCCTGAATGGATGAGTAATTGTAAATATTGTTATTCACCAGCTTATTGGTTGGAACTTAAAAATTACCGCAATACAACATTTGGTAATGATGAAGATTGGAAAACATTTGAAGAAATGAACATAATTGTTTCTTCAATTGGACGAATTACTGATTTACAAGGTAATATATATGAAGAAAAAGCTGATGCCAAAGGTGCATATGTAACAATAAATGACGAACGATATTATGTTCGTGATATTATGGATATTGTATATAATACTAGAGGTTTAGATTACATAGATGGTAATAAGTATAATAATTCCTTATCAAATTTAAAATAAAAGTATGGGACATCTGGATGCATCCAGATGTCCCATTTTTGTGTATATATAGAACTATATTACTTTTTATTTTTAATGCATCTCGTGACACACCGTGAACTCGAGTGATATATTTTATTATATATTCTATATAACAAAAAAGAGAGCCCTTAAGGACTCTCTTTATATTTTATTAAAAACCATATTTTATTGTAATCATTGTTTCATCTATAGCAGTTAAAAGGTATTCTTTAGCAGCCGCTAAATTTAAACTTTCGTTTACATTTTTACAGAATAAATGAAGCGTATTTGTTTCTTCATTATACTCACTATCTATATTGAAATTTTCTTTAATGTAATCTTGACCTTTTGATACATTTGCTTTATGGTTTATGAAAGATTCTAAGAATAACATTTCATTAGATTTCATTTTTAAAGGTTAAACAATATATTTATTAATCACTATTTTTTATTTAACAATTGTTCTATAAAATCACTTACAGCTGCTTGTATATATTCAGGTTTAATATATTCATATACTAAATATTTTGATATATCTGAAACTTGAATATCATATATATCCATAAGCATCTGTAATTCATTAATAGGACAACCAGTTTTATCTATATCAATTTTAATTACAGGTTCATAATTTTTTTTCTTAAATAATTTATCAATTAAATCAAAATTATTTATAACAGGTTTAGAATCTGGTACAATTATATTTTGTTGAGGTAATACTTCATAATTAAAATCAGTTGTTTCAACATTATTTACAGGTGGATAATAAGATTCAGTATTATATACTTCTGAAACGTTAGCAGGTTTATTATCTATAATTTGACCTTGTTCATTATATATCTCATCACTTGTCTGAATATAAAATTGAGAAAATTCAGTCATATCTATTTGACCATGATCAGATATAACAATCATCATATCACCATCTATAATAGAATCTCTAACATTTATTATTTGACCGGTTCTTTTGTCCATCCATTTACCGGATATACCTAATTGTTCATTCATATTAAATTTTTTGAAAATTGTTTTTATAAAATAAAATAGAAAATTCATTTTATTATTTTCAAAAAATTATCATAAATTAAGAATATTCTTCTAATAATTCTTTTCTATTTTCTTCTGAAGATTTAATATATGTATTAATTGTATTGATAATAGAATCTGTATCTTCATCTAAAAAATATAAATAATTTACTTTAGATAATGTTTTTTCTAAATAATTTATTTCTCTAATTTCTTCAGAAATATTAATATTATTATGTTCTTTAGTATCAACCCATACAACTATACATTCATTATTTACAAAAATATCATTTATGATTTTATTGAAATTTTTATTAGTTATACATATGATGTCATTATTATAAAATTCATCTAATGTTATTCCTGTTGAAATATAATTTTCTGTATGAATATATAAAAATGCGTTATTCTTATATGATAAATTTATTACGTTAGCATCTAAAAATTCTATATAGTTTTCTGATGTTTTATCTTTATATAATTCATCTGATGTAAAAGAACAAGCTATTGACAAATCATCATTTATATTTATTAGATTTTTGGCTATTTCTAAATTTTTATTTAAGTTAATACCTGTAATTATAATTTTCATTATATATATTTAATGATATATTTTTTATTATGAGAATGTTTGTGTAGGACTACCAGTTTGTGTGACAGTTTGAGTAGGAGCAGTAGTTTATGTAGGATATATAGTGCTTACACCGGTATGTGATTCTAACACATGTATTTTTTCTTCTAATTCTTTTATTTTAGCTAATAAATCAATGTTATCATTACCAACTTTTATTCTGTCAAATTCTAAATGTAATTCAGTATATTCATTAAACTTATTAGAGTTATCAACTGATACTAAATATGTATTATTAAGATTTATATTTCTACTGCTAGTACCAATTACTAATTGATGTTTATTATCATCTGTAAATCTTGTTCCTATATATCCATTATACATTTGACCATTATTTGCTAATGATATTATATTAACTCTATTAAGTGTGTTAACATCTTGCATAAATACACTTGACAAATTCAATGTAGGAACATTATTATTGAAAGTATATTCATTATAGTAATCTTTATTGTTATTATTACTATTTGCATCACCATATATAATATTATATGAAACAATCTGTTCACTAGTTATTAAAACTGCTTCATTTTTATACATACCATCATCTAATGAAAATGCTGATACGGCTGATTCTCCATTAGTAATATATATATCTGAATATATATCATTTGCATCTATTAGCATATTTTGTAATGAAGATACAGTAGTTGTATTATTTGTAAATACATGTGAATTTGTAAGATTAGGATATAAATAATTTGTTGCACTAACAGTGCTATATGACATTAAATATGAATTATTTATTTTGTTGTCACCATTATCATTTCCATAAATTTCAGAATTAAATTTTAATGCAACATTTGAATTATTATATATATCTGGAATAGAATAACTGCTAATATAATATGTAATATCATTTTGTACATATGAATAATGTATGCTACCATTATTATTTCTTACTTCATTTGCATCTAAATATTCTAATATAAATCTATCAGAAAATATATCTAAATTATCATTTGTTAATTTAAAATTATTTATAAATTTACCATTTATTTTGAGACGTCTTATTATTTCATCATCAATTGCATCTGGTATAAATGCTGATATATTAAATAATTTATTAAAATTAAATGCAACATTATAATCACTATAAGGAATAAATGTAAATTGTGTATAACCATTTTGCATTTGCGTATAATCACTTGTATCTATATGCCATATAGAAGTCAAATATTTAATATTACTATAATCTTCAGTATTAGGATCAATATTATTTACACAAGAAATATCTGTAACTAATATTATAATTGCATATGTTAAAAAATCAACATTACTCTTATCAATTTTCGGTAATGCGTATTTAGCTGTTTTAATTAACTTATCATTATTTCCTGGTAAGTAATCATTTACATAAAATGGGAAATTACCTGTTACAACATCATATTTCAACAGTTGATTGTTAAAAATACCTGATAAAATGTTATATTCAATCTTACCATCATCATTAATAGTATTATGCATTATAATGATATTTGGATTACCTGCATCTCTACCAACAGCAGATATATCTGTATCACCACCATATAAACACCAATTGTTTTTATAGTTTATATATGGCAATGTATATAATTGCTCAACATTTACACCAATTATATAATCATTATATACATCATTATATTCTATTTCATAATATATGTTTATGATTTTTGAATCAGATGTTTCTCCACAATACCCATATATATTAGTTAATTTTTCAAAACTATCAATAGGTTTATTGTCTAATAAAATAAAGTTATTATTTGAATTATAAATTTTAGATTTATCTTTAGAGTCGCATTGATATCTAAATTTATATCCTTTAGGAATATATAATTTAAAACTATTACGTTCTGTTTCATCTAATGATTCGTATATATAATTAAATAGACTTTCTAAAATAAATCTATATTTATTCGATTGACTATTTAATATATCTTCATTATATAGCTGTAATAATTTAGGATATAAATATAAAATATCATTAGTTAAAAATGATTCTACACGTGTATATAGTCCTAATTCTTTATTTAATTCGAATTTAATAACCTCATAATTATTTTCAACAATAGGACTAATATCAGTTTCTTCAAAAACAAATCCACTATTTTCATCGATATTATACCATAAGTTATCTACAGAAAATTGTGAATCTTTAACTTCATAATTTTTAAATAATATATACAACTGTGTTTTCTTAAAATTATATATATTATCTTTTATATCTTTAATATTTATATTATCAGTTAAATTATCATTTACATAATAACATTCTTCAAATAAGTTTTTTGATGACGAAATATTATTAAATGATGATGAATTAAATAAATATAAAGTTAATATATAATTTATTCTATGCGTTCCTGATTTAGATATAACACCTGAATTTTGATTTTTTTCTATTTCAAGCATGCAATAATAATTTGATACACCATCATTATATAAATAAAACGATCTAATAGCATATTCTATAATGTTTTCTTTTAAATCATAAACAGTATATATCAATTCATTTTTATTACTACCAAGTACTTCTCCACCTGAAAAATGATATAATTTATCATTCTTAATATTTAATACATTACTTCTATATGCAGAAATATTGTTAATAATTTTATTATTTATATTTGTAATTGTTGGTATTGCATCATTAAAAGCTATTACATTTTTCCAGTTTTTATCATTATTTCCAATATTTTCATAATTTAATATACCATTATTACTACTCATTTCAATATAATCATTTCCAATTTCCCCAAGATCTTCTGGAGTGAAATAATTATATACTATGCTACTACCTTTTATACCTTCTCTTTGACCTAAATTAGTTAATGCTTGTATTAAATAATTTACATCAATATTAGAAGTTAGATAATCAATATTTGATTGAATATTATTTATATTTTTTATTGCCATTTGTATTAAATTAAAGTAAATTTATAAATTAACTCATACATTTTATCACCATTCATATTATTATATTTAGGTGTAGATAAAAAATTAAGTTTATACTTGTTATATAAAAATAAATAAATATTATCTTCATTCTTAATATTTATATATTTTTTCATATAATTTTTAAATACATTTAATGAATTTTCTTTACTCTCTTGTACAAGAAGTTCATCATACAAAAGATCACCATCATATTTTATTTCTATCGTTTTTTCAAGATTAAATATTACATTATCTAAAAAATGTTTGTACTCAAAATTATATTTTTGATCTTTACCGCTATCAACATGCAAATTATCATCTATATACATATATTTGATAGGATCATACTTATTAATATTTATTTCTTTATTATAAATATTGTTTTTTCCAAATGTTTTACTAATAATTTTATCTTTATAATAAAGATGGAATCTATTTTCTAATTTATGATTATTTTTTGAAATATTATTAAATGCTGGTATTATATAATCAAAATATCTAATTATAGGATAATACAAATTGTTTTTCTTTATAATATTCAAATCATATACATCTTTATTATTATCGTTTGAACTATAGAATATACCTACATTATCTTTTTCTGTACCTATAGTATTTACGTTTGTAATATTATATAATTGTTTAATTGTATTTTCTTGAGGAGTTATAATTGTATTAAAGAATGATATAAACTTAATGAATAATTTTTCTTTTAAAAAGACATTTAAGTATATAAAATATTTCTTTATTATATCAATATTTATATTTTCAATTTCTTCATCATTTTCATCTTTAGTAGTAATAAACATATTTTCATTATTAATTTGAATTATTTCTTTATTACTACTGTTTTCAATATTATAATTTATATTATTTTTTAAGTAGTTTTTAGGTATTTTTATTATGTATAATAAAGCAGCTTCTTTATTATTTACCTTTTTATCTTCTTCTGTAGAGTTTGTATTATCTTTTTTCTCAAATGATATATTTGATCCATCATTACATATATCTATAATAATAGCAAACTTATTTATAGGACCATCTGTTATTTCATTTTCAAAATTATATAATACTCCATTATAAATTATCTTATTATTAGTTACATTAACATACTGTATATTATCATAATTATTGGTTTCAGTAAAATTACTTATAATATTATTTGTATTTATCCAATTTGAATAATTTTCTATTAATGTCAACTTCATATTATTCCTATATAATATTATATTTTTAAAACTAGATTTATCAAAAGTTGTATTATTTGTATTATACTTAAATACAGGTAAAATTAAAGAATAATTTAAATCATCATAATAACATTTAGTTTCTCCATGAGTAATAGAAGAAGGATAAAGATAATTTAATGTAAAAATATTATGATTATTAATTAAATATTGCTGCTGTGTACTAGATATTATTTCCCACTTATTTACTAAACAATCAATTTTATTAAAATATTTATATTTCTTTAATCGTTTTTCGCCAAGAGTATAATTATTATTGTTTGCTGTATCAATAATATTATTACTATTACCTAATGTAATTTCATCTGTTATATCGTTATACAACAATTTTTTATATGTATAATTATAGTAATCTATATTAAAGTCATATAAATCACATTCAATATTATTAGAATATTTATAATATCCAGTAATATGACATTTTTTATTTTTCAAATATTTCTTTTCTTTATTTGTTAAAATTGAATCTAAATTAAAAGAAAATGCTAATGGTATTATTTGACGACAAATCAAATTATTACGTTTAAACCCTTCACATATATATTTATCAAAATCATTTATTGTTGTTTGATTATTATATATAGTACCAATAATATTATCATTTAATGCACATAAACCACCTTTAGTAACTTCAATACCATAATAAAAACCAGTTTTAGTATAATTATTAAGATATATAACTTTATTATCTATTTTACTTAAATATTTCTTTAAATATATATATAAGTAATTATATTTACTATTGTTATTAATAAGTATTTCAATTTTCTTATTTAATGTACCATTATTTTTTTTATCCCCAGTATTATCATCATAAGTTATATCTATACAAAATTTATATGGCAAATCTTCAACATTATCACAATATATAGGAGCAAAAAAATTGCATTCAAATCCATGAAATCCATAAGGTGTTCTTTTACAACCAAATTCATAATCTTTATTTCTATCACAAATTTCATTATATGACATGTCATTGGCTATTTGATAATCTTCTTCATTTATTGAATAATTCTTTTCATAAAATATATCTTTATATAAATCATAAAATCTAGCCACATCCATATCCCATGTATTAGATAATAAAGATGTATTTATAGGCTTTCTATGAAAATATGATTGTAATGGGCACAAATCAGCATAACGTATTTCACTTACATATACACCATTTTCTTTCTTAGTATAATCAACTACTTTACAATTTAATGATATATTACCAGTAAGTAATGGTGTTGTTCTTAATAATGATTTAAACATTTCTAATTATATATTATTTTCTTATATATAAAAATAAATTATATATATGCATATTTTTTAAAAAAAGTTTATAAAATTTTATCCATTTTTGAAATTTTTAGTTTATTATTAACTATATTTATTATATAAATTAACTTAAAAGATATAAATAATATGAATACAATGAATCTACATAACATTATTCGTCGCTCAGATGTCATTAGACATTTTGGCATGATCGTTATGTGTGGTTTTGGTTGGTGCTTCGGCAGTTCCTTTATAGGAATATTCTAAATATTTATATCGAACATAGTATAGAAACAATTCAGTCTAAAAGATTTAAAATAGGTGAGAATCTGTATCTTAGTTCGATAAAAACTAAAGATACAGATTTTTTTATTGAAAATTTTTAAGAATATTTGAATTTTTCTAAAACATTTCTATATTATGAATATAACAAACAAAAAATATAATGAAGCGGTCTTCTTGGTTTGAGTACCTGCGATAATAAAAATACGTCCGAAAGGAATAACCAAAAGAATAGGAGGGAAGAATAAAAATCGTGTTAAGGCTAACAACAATTTCCGGTCAGCACGGAGAATTATATTTTTTAACGTTCTTTGACATATTGATACAACATTATAATGTTGTCTCAAGACTTAATAAGGATTGATACAACAAAAATAAAAATGAATTATTCAATACTTATAGTAACGGTAGTTCAACAGATATCCGACATAGTCATTATGGTTACTTGAGGTCGGTGTTATTGAATAATTAAAATTGGAAGTATACTCAAATTGGTGAAGAGGATGGTCTTGAAAACCATTAGGTCGAGAAATTGGCGTGGGGGTTCGAATCCCTCTGCTTCCGCAAGAAATACATTACATTACATGGTGTCTATAGTTCAGCTGGTTAGAATGTCTGATTGTGATTCAGAAGGTCGTCGGTTCGAACCCGACTAGACACCCAATAAATATATATCCGAGGTTTGAGAAAGCTATTGGTAAGGTAACATATTCCAATGGAAATACTCGAGATGGTAGTCAGAACCTTATGTTACATGGGCGTATGCGATGTGGTGACACGGTATGGAAAGTACAGTCAAGTAGGATATTTATTTATATTTGGAGAGTAAACTTTGATGGTGATAAGGACAGATTGCTAACCTGCTTCGTACGGGAAACTGTATTTGGTTCGATTCCAATGCTCTCCGCAAAATAATCGGGGATTCGTCTAGTGGTTAGGACGCAGTTAAATAGTTATTTATTAACTTTTGACGAAATTCTCCTTCAGGTAGTCAGATTGAAAGTTACTTCGTAATTTAAGCATTCCACGCCTGAAACAGAGGTTCGATTCCTCTATCCCCGTCAAATGTAAATCATAAGGATGTAGGATTGTAAGTGTCCATCATTTAAAGAGTTGCGAGTAGGTTTCGTTAAGTGCGTAATACGAGTAATATTGACAGAATTCCTTACTGATAACCCCGAATCAAGAATGTAAAATGTGTGACCGTACTAATTTTGATTGAGTCTGTCTATTATATCAATTTTAGGTTGAACAGATAAGGGAGGAACTCAGTTCGAGCATTTGGTGTAACAACACACTTATGATTTATATATATTGAGCCGTAGTTCAGATGGTTAGAACGCCACACTGATAATGTGGAAGTCCCCGGTTCAAGTCCGGGCGGTTCAACTAAGCCCAGTAGGGCAATTATTCGGGAATGTGGCGCAAGTGGTTAGCGCAGGAATCTTATACATTCAAGGTTGTTGGTTCAAGTCCAGCCATTCCTACAAAATATGGACGGGTAGCTAATTAAAGATTATATCTGTCATTGATTTTCTCAATAACAATTGTAGTCATAATGTACAGTTACTTCGAGGATAAAGCATTTATATGTCAAATAAAAGATAGTTGGTTCGAATCCAACCCCGTCCGCAAACTCCAAGAAACTCGAGTATAAACGAGGTGTATGCGTCCTATTGAGGAGAATAAATAACATAAGGGATGCGACACAGGGTTATAGCTCAGCTGGTTAGAGCGCCACACTGATAATGTGGAGGTCCCGAGTTCAAATCTCGGTAACCCTACTAGAAATTATAAAGAAATAATAATAAGTAATAAATGACGATTTATGAAAAGTATTAGGAATTTATAATTTGCCTTAAATGACGGTTTAAGGTGTATTTGATATGGAACAATTGGTAAGTTCGCCTGCACGAGTGTGCTGGGAGATATAGGTTCGAGTCCTGTTGTCAAAACAAATTAAGTACAGAAGATTCTTTATAAGAATGGAGTTAGTCGTGGAATGAAAAGAACTGGTAGGTCGCTCCTAACCGTTGCCACCGCAGGTTCAAATCCTGTCTGTACTAAATCATAATGTTTCAGTGATGGAATGGCAGACAAACGGATGAATAATCCCGGAGTAAATCCTCATTATACTAGTTAGAGGTATCGTACAGGTTCGAGTCCTGTCTGAAATGTTTTATAAGGTTATAGACGAAACTGACCTATGTAATTAAGTTAATGATTACCGGAGTGCGTGGTAAACACAAACGGATAATAATTGTTTATAAAATCTTAATGAATAATACAATAGTTAGACGGCGAGCAGATGTTTGTTTTTCAGGAAATGTCATAATTGAAATCCTAACCAAGGAGGTTGTTTTAATCTTAACTGCTCAGAACAAATAAATGGGAAACATACGATATTGACAATTTGCGGTATTCGTATAAAACTAATTATACCTGATTGCCATTCAGGAGACGCCGGAGGGTTACCGGCATACCGCTCTAAAAATCATTTTCGAGGATGTTCTCTATTAATGGCTTCTGTACAATATACGGTCAGAGTAAGTAGGCAACGAGTAGGTTAACCATTGTAGAATCCTGATTGCACAGGATGTTGAATATTTAAGATGTGTAATAGAACAAAAGTAGGTTAAGCGAACTTGTGAACGTTATATCCAATTTGCAATATGGTTGGAATGATTTTTTTATAAACAACCAGTATATGAAACAGTCACTTACTGCGTGGACGGTAACACTCAATAATATACGTAACTGACAAAGAGTATGGCAAAGTATAAAATACCCGTATAATAAAATTGCAAGTTTGTTATATGTGAAATGGTAGCCGGATTAGTTGCAAATATGAAGGTGAGAGGTGGTAATCTAATGCACATCTAGTTACAGGTTGTT
>JAEIGA010000167.1_pt1 | contig 89969 bp, 71 predicted proteins | sample 9270691 | NCBI WGS metagenome assembly JAEIGA01 (sample SAMN17057246, study PRJNA624740) | gut metagenome | biome: biome; isolation source: fecal sample | host: Bos grunniens | place: China: Xizang | collected 2019 | reverse complement strand
TGTATACGACGGTGATGGAGTTGTGGTGTATTCATCAGTGAGCAATACTGAGAGCAAATCGCATTCATTTGCTATTGGCTCACTGTCTACCGATGATTATACTATCGAAGTGCAAATTGGTGACGACTATTACGAAGGAGAATTTATTATTAATGAATAATCTAAAAACTATTGAAGTATGAAGAAAATTGTGTTCTTTCTTTTAACAATCGTGTTGTTAGGAGCATGTGCCGAAGATGTTGTTTATCAAAAAACGGCTGTGAACAATAACAATAATCAGATGTTTTCGTATGATTCAGTAACAAATCCCGAAGTGTGGAAAACATTTATGTCATTTGAGGAAATGATGGAAGCTACACAGATTCCTGAAGAGTTATTAAAGGAAATTCCTACTGATACCCTTGTGGCATTATGTATGAACCACCCGTTGGCTAATAACTATATTTATTATAATAATCATTTGAAAGGTGCGAAAATCATTATAGATAACTTTAATGGTTTTCAGGAATTAAAAAAACGAGATGACGCGTCGCAAAAGATACTAGATTTTTATGAAAGTTATGATATGACTTACAATAAATATAATAGAGATCATAATCCTTTCGCCTCATATCGCACTATAATAAAACCATTGAATATTGGATTTGTGGAACTTGTAATTGCTTCTAAAGAATTTGTAGATTTATATTCTGATAAATATGTGAGTAGATTAGAAAATGTTACAAATGTTAAATATGAGCAAAAACTTGTGGATAAAAATTATACAATAACACCGATTATATCTAAATCTCTTTTAATAAGTTCTCAAATTAAACTTGAAAGGCTGAAAGATCTTGATAATTCTAATACGAAAAAACTTAACCATTTTTTAAAAGTTGGTGGAAGAACAAGAGATATAGAAGAAATAAGAGAAATTTCTAGAATAATTTATTCAAAATAAGATTGTATGAAACGTATTAAGATATTAGTTGTTGCAATATGTGTAACTTTTTCAGCATTTGCTGATTCATATGGCATAATCTATACTCCTAATGGAAGTACAATTATGGTAACATATCGTGATGAGCACAATGCCGATTATATATATAATTTGACTGAGTCAGTAAAAGTTGATTATCCCAATGCTATATGTAGAGGTAGTGCTTCAAATCGATACAATAGTCATAGCTATGCATGGCATATGCAAAATAATTATGAACTAAATAGAGAATGTTGGTTAAATAATTCTGATGTACCTACATATTGGGAAGATGGTTCGTATACTCAAACAACATCTGATGAAGCTACTGTGATTTATTATCCAATAGCAGAGCATTCTGCGATAAAAAGTTGGATAAATCGTTCATGGTATATGTCAAAGTGGGGTGATGGTCCTCTTATGGAGCATGCGCCTGAGTATGTTCCGTTTGGAAGTAATGTACAACGCTGCTATTATAAGCGGAATGAAACGCCAACCCCTGATTCGGAACCTGATACTCCTGTAGAACCAGAGGAACCAGAGGATATTGTGGGAGTTTTGATGCCTGGCTCTGGAGATTATTTACGAAATCGTGAATATGAGTTTTTCCCCAATGAATCTGAAGAATTTGAAATGGATGAAAAATATATTTATGTTTGGACTATTTCTGAAGAACAAGATGATGGAGCAGATGCAGTTGCTCTTGGAAAAGCCACTTTGGAATGTGATGAATTTCCACACATTGCTAAAATAACTTTTTTAACAAGAGGATTATTTACGGTTACTGTTGAAGTCTATAATGGCGATGAAGAACTCTTGAGAGTCTTTACATGTCAGCCATATGTTATATAACAAAATATAACTAGCATTTTATTTTCAAGAGGTGTAAAATATGTAAAATTATTTTGCTCTCTTGAAAATTATAAAATTAAACATTAAATTTGCGTAAAATAGTTTAAAACTATATTGTATGAAAACATTAAGAATAATTGCTGGTATATTAATAACATTGTGTATAATAAATGTTATTACAAGTTGTAAGGATAAAGAAGATGAGCCATTTCCAGAACCAATTAAAAAACCTTTAGTAGACAAGAAAGATTCGATATTTTTAGATAATGGAGAATATGTGAAAGCCACTACTGAATTTACGAAAGAGCAAGCAGAAATTGTATTTAAGAGCAAGGTGTGGCGAAAAGCTAAATGGTTGATTTATAATACCTATGAAATAAAATCGTTTAATATTATGTCGTATTGCTATAAGTTCTACGATAACTATCAGTATAAATATTTATATGATTATCCAACTCAGGAAAAGATGGATTCAAATATAGAAACAGCTCAATTGGCTAATTATTCGATAGAAGGTAAAACTCTAATGTTTGAAAATGCCGATTTAATTCCTTATACTATCGTCGCAGTAGATGAAAATCGTATAGTGTTAGACAGATTATGCAATCGTGGCGATTATACATTAAGCAATGACTTTCCACAAGAATTTGATAAAAATAAATCAAAAGTGAGGTGCGTGCTAACACCTTGGTCTCCTCGCCAATAATATTTTGATAACTCATAAATTATTAGAAATGTTTAAAATAAGAGTTTTTGTATTGGTAGTAATGGGAATAAGCTTTTTAATGGCTTATTCTCAGTCAACCAATAGCATAAAACGCGATAGCACGGTTACGAAGTCGCGCCTTGCCGACGGTGTAAAACTTGGCGAAGTGGAAGTAGTGGGCAATAAAAAATTTGGATTGGAAAGTTCACAGATGAGCGCTATCCAACTGAGTCAACAGCAGATAAAGTTGGTTCCAATGTTTATGGGTACTCCCGATGTACTGAAAGCATTGCAAAAGCTCCCTGGCGTGAATAGCGAGGGCGAAGGCACGGTGGGTATCTCGGTGCGTGGTGGCAATATCGATCAAAACCTGATTACTCTCGATGGGGCTACCCTCTACAATCCCGAACACTTGAAAGGTTATGCTTCGGCAATCAACCCCGATATGGTGGGTAACATCGATTTTTATCGCGGAGCATTCCCTGCACGATATGGTTCACGACTATCGAGCGTGATAGATGTAACCATGAAAGAGGGCGATTTCAAGAAATATCATGGTTCGTTGTTTCTTGGAGCATTGTCGGGCAGTGCAATGATAGAAGGACCTATATGGAAGAATCACACCTCGTTTTGTGTAGGCGGGCGAATGTCTTATTTTGACTTATTGGCTTATCCGGCGCTTGAAAAAGTGTATGATAATCCCGACAAACTGCTTCCCTATTCTGAAATGAAGTATTTCGATATTAATGCCAAGATAACACATAAGTTTAGCAAGCGCAATCGCTTGTCGGCATCTTTCTATTATGGTAAAGATAATGATAACACAACTCCTACTGATGGCGCGTATGAAAAAATATCAGTTATAAAATATGCTGAGTTACCTGGAGAATTTGATCAATTATTAAGAACAGCATCGTTGAGAAAGGATAGTACCGCAACAGCATGGAGCAATATGTGTGGTGCTTTGAATTGGAATTGGGATATAAATAATCGATTCTCGGTGGGAGCAAATGTGGCTTATAGTAAGTATGACTATAGCATTATTCAGCGTAGTTATTATAAATCTTATGCAGCAGAAGATGCTTATCCTGGTTCATTAGAAGAACGAGACCCGTATAGTCTATTGGAATTTCTGCAAATAGAAGATGTAAATCAAGATTATTTCTCAAAAGTGGAAGAAGGTGTAGCGAAAGCAGAATTTGGATGGGAACCAAATAAAAAGCATAATTTACATATCGGAGTAGAATCTAAAATGCAAGAATTCACTCCACAGGTGAGAGTAAAGAATGATTATTTCTATAAAGATTTGCGAGAAGATACTATAACAAAAATAAGATATGTATATACCAAAGGCAATAATGTTGATACCATAATGGGCGGTGTTCATCAGTTGAAGCAATATAGCCTATATGCCGAAGATGATTATGAATTAAGCAAAAATGTGAAGCTAAATATAGGTGTTCGCTTGGCATTGCACGCTGTGCAGGGCAAAACTTATTCGTCGTTTGAGCCACGCTTGTCGATGCGTTGGAAGTTCTTGAACGACCATGCAGTGAAACTGTCTTATTCGCGAATGGCACAATCGACTCATCGCCTTGCGACCAATAATTTGGTGTCGACATCGGAACTATGGGTACCTATCACCAAGGATATTCCATTGATGAAAAGTGATTTGGTAGCGTTGGGTTATGTGTATGACATTCTACCGGGAATGAGCGTTTCGGCTGAAGCCTATTATAAAACTATGGAAAATATCATAGAGTATAAACAAAATGCCAATTACTCCTTTGCGATGCGCGATTGGAGTCAGATGGTATCGGTGGGCGATGGTCGCTCGTATGGCGTGGAGTTTATGCTCGAAAAGACCACAGGCAACACTACAGGTTGGGTGAGCTATACATGGTCGAAAGCGTTGCGAAAATTTGACCGTGCAGGCAATCAGCTCAACGGTGGCAAGGAGTTTTATGCCAATAATGACTGTCGAAACAATCTGAATATTATGATTTCACAAAAAATACCTGTCAGCAAGAAATCATATTGGGAACTGAATGCATCATGGAGTTATCAAACAGGTCGCCGTGGCACAATACCTGTAGCACAAGTGTTGGGTGGAAGATATGCTTATTTTGATGGCATAGCTCTAGAAAGATTCCCTAACCTCCCTTCAATATATAGAGACAAAGAATGGTATTATGATTATAATAAAAATGATTGGCACATTTATGATGCGCTGAGAATGGCTTTTAGTACAAGAGAGTTAAACAACTATCAATTACCAGATGTTCATCACCTTGATTTGGGCGTGAACTTCGCTGTGAAGCACTTACTTGAAGAAAGTGTGATAGGGCTGAGCGTCTATAATGCATATAATCGTATGAATGCAAATACGGCTTATGTTGGCTTTAATGATAAGAATGAGTTAGTACTAAAAACTCAATGCTCATTCCCTATAATGCCGTCGATAAGCTATACACATAAGTTTTAATGAGAATGCATTTAGAGAGAAAGACAAGTTCCTCTTTTGGACACAAGAAGATATTTTTTGAACCTTATGTATAATTTTAGGTTCTTCTGTCTAAGAAAAATTTAAATAAAGATGTTAATGAAACTACGAGATATCTTAATAGGTTTGGTGATGATGATATCGTTATCGGCTTGTGAGGAAGAAATAAAGTTAAGTACCGTTTTAGGAAATGATCGCATCACAATAAATGCAGTGGTGGACCCCGACACAGTTGTATTTGCTTTTATATCGGAGGCTACTGAGTTTGATTATATGTCATCAATATCTATGCGTTCCGATTATCATTCTTATGATAAAATAATATATTCAAGAGAAAAGTTTGAGTTTAACGATTCAATTGATAAGAAAAGAATGCTTAAAAATGCCAATGCTGAATTGGAAGTAAATGGTAAAGATGTGTACGCGATGAAGTATGATTCTATATATTATACATATAATAGCAATTATATACCTAGACAAGGGGATAATATAAAAATTCGTGTATCATCACAGTCGAATCCATTGCCTGATAGCTCAGTGGTTCAGCTCGACCCGGTAGAAGCTGAAGTACAATTGCCATCTGTTACTCCACGCATTGAAGTGATAAGTACTGAATTAAGTATTAGGGAAAAAGAAACTCACGAGGCGTTGGAATGGAATGGTGAGATTGTTCAGTTAACAGATGTGTTTGGTTCTGATACTATAATGACAATAAGAGCAAAAATTATTGATCCTGGAAATGAGCAGAATTATTATCGCTTACTTGTAAGAAGCATTGGTGCATCACGATTATATGCAGGATCTTACTCAGCTGCAATTATGCGATATAGGTGTGTTGATGAGTTCAAAAGCAACGATCGATTGTTTTATGATTCTGATTTGATAAAGTCTTATGGATATATACCTGCATATTTCTCGAATGTGTTTGATGACGAATTGTTGAACGGAAAAGAATATGAATTTACTGTGGAATCGAGAATGCGTGCAGATAGTGAGATTACGCCTTATGTGATTCTGGAATTACAGCATCTTTCGCCCGACTTATATTATTATCTGAAGGACATCGAGGTGTTCAGAATCAGCGATTTTGACTTGTATACCAATCCAATTCAGATATGGAGCAATGTGAATGGAGGTTGGGGCGTGTTTGGAGCAATGACCTACGACACACACATTGTACCGTTTAAGTAATAAAAGTAAATAAGGAGATGCGCCATTTATGACACATCTCCTTATTGTTTTCTATAATAGTGATTCTATTATTTCAACTTTGCTTGGATAGCTTTGCTTTCTTCTTCGTAGCCTGGCTTGTTAAGAAGGGCAAACATATTGCGCTTATAGTCTTCAACACCTGGTTGGTTGAACGGATTCACATCAAGAATGTAACCGCTGATACCGCACGCAATTTCAAAGAAATAGATAAGACCACCAAGACACTTTTCGTCAAGACGAGGAAGTGTGATAATCATATTAGGCACACCTCCATCAACATGGGCAATACGAGTACCAAGTTCGGCCATCTTATTCACTTCGTCGATGCGCTTGCCAGCGATGTAGTTCAAGCCGTCAAGGTTGTCGGCATCGGCAGGGATAACCATATTGTGCGCTTGTTCTTCCACTGTGATAACAGTTTCGAAGATAGTGCGTTCGCCGTCTTGAATCCATTGACCCATTGAGTGAAGGTCGGTAGTGAAGTCAACCGATGCAGGGAAAATACCCTTCTTGTCCTTACCTTCGCTTTCGCCGTAAAGTTGTTTCCACCATTCAGCGAAGAAGTGAAGTTTAGGGTTATAATTCACAAGTATTTCAATCTTTTTGCCTGCTTGATAAAGAGCATTGCGAGTAGCAGCATATTGCACTGCGATGTTAGCTTCGCCAGCTTCGGCTGTAGCTGCTTGCATGTCGCGAGCACCTTCTACAAGAGCCTTGATGTCGTAGCCTGCCACAGCGATAGGTAGAAGACCCACTGGAGTAAGCACTGAGAAGCGTCCGCCCACATTGTCGGCAATCACGAAAGTCTTGTAACCTTCTTCAGTTGCAAGTTTGCGTAGCGCGCCCTTCTTTTCGTCGGTAATTGCCACGATAAGTTTTGCAGCAGCAGCCTTGCCTTCTTGTGTTTCAAGAAGTTCCTTCAAGATGCGGAATGCGATAGCAGGTTCAGTTGTAGTACCCGACTTTGAAATAACGATAATACCGAACTTCTTGCCCTTCAATAGTTCAACAAGTTCGTAGGTGTAATCTTCGCCGATGTTTTGACCAGCAAATAGCACACGAGGACCTTTAGATGGCTTGTATTCAGCAAATGAGTCACTCAATGCCGAGATAACAGCCTTTGCACCAAGATAACTACCACCGATACCGATAGCTACTACATACTCACAACCATCGAAAGCGCGAGCAGCATCGTTGATTTCGTCAAGCAATGCTTCAGGTGTTTCGGCTGGTAGTTTCACCCAACCAAGGAAGTCGTTTCCTGCACCTGTTCCCTTATCCAACTTTTCGATAGCATCGGCAGCAGCAGGGTAAAGAGCCTTGATGGCTTCTTCATTCACTGTGCCAAGTACATTTTGATTGATAACTTGAATCTTCTTCATATTATATCGATGTTTACGAAGTTTATTCTTTGTCGGCTGCTTCGATCCAAGCTGCAATTTCTTCGTTGCTTGGATTCTTCAAACCAAGTTTATATTTCTTGTTCAATCCACATATTTCTTGCATCATCTTGCCAGGATTTGCACCCTTCATAGCTTCTACTGTCAAGAAACCTGCCTTTTGTAGCACTTCCACCCATTCTTGTGGCACACCGATAGCTGTGTACTTATCGGCTGTGTCGCGCTTAGCCACCTTTTCAGGACGCATTTGTGGGAATAGAAGCACTTCTTGGATTGTTGTCTTACCTGTCATAAGCATTACAAGACGGTCCATACCGATACCCATACCCGATGTAGGAGGCATACCGTATTCAAGAGCACGGATAAAGTCTTGGTCGATGAACATTGCTTCATCATCACCCTTTTCCGACAAGCGAAGTTGTTCCTTGAAACGATCTGCTTGGTCGATTGGGTCGTTAAGTTCAGAGTAAGCGTTACACAATTCCTTACCGTTAACCATAAGCTCGAAACGCTCAGTAAGGTCAGGATTTGAACGATGACGCTTAGTAAGTGGCGACATTTCCACTGGATAGTCAGTGATGAATGTAGGTTGGATATAGTTGCCTTCGCAGAATTCACCGAAGATTTCGTCGATAAGCTTACCCTTACCCATTGTTTCGTCAACTTCCATCTTCAATTCCTTGCAGATAGCGCGAATTTCGTCTTCGTTCTTGCCTGTAAGGTCGTAGCCAGTGAATTCCTTGATACTATCAAGCATTGTTACGCGCTTGAATGGTGCCTTGAAGTTGATTACATGGTCGCCCACTTGCACTTCATAAGTACCGTTCACATCCATACACACCTTTTCAAGCATCTTTTCAGTGAAATCCATCATCCAGTTGTAGTCCTTGTAAGACACATAGATTTCCATACAAGTAAACTCTGGGTTGTGAGTGCGGTCCATACCTTCGTTACGGAAGTTCTTACTGAACTCATACACACCTTCGAAACCACCCACTATAAGGCGCTTCAAATACAACTCATCGGCAATACGAAGATACAATGGAATATCAAGTGCATTGTGGTGAGTGATGAATGGACGAGCTGCTGCTCCACCAGGGATTGATTGTAGAATAGGTGTTTCCACTTCAAGATAGCCCTTGCTGTTGAAATATTCACGCATTGAGCTATACACCTTTGTGCGCTTGATGAAAATATCTTTTACGCCTTCGTTTACCACAAGGTCTACATAGCGTTGACGGTAGCGTAGTTCTGGGTCATCAAATCCGTCGTACACCACGCCGTCCTTCATCTTCACGATTGGAAGAGGACGAAGCGACTTGCTAAGCACTGTGATTTCCTTAGCGTGTACTGTGATTTCTCCCATTTGAGTGCGGAACACAAAACCCTTGATGCCCACAAAGTCACCGATGTCAAGAAGTTTCTTGAACACTACATTGTACATATCCTTGTTTTCATCTGGACAAATGTCGTCGCGACTGATGTAAACTTGAATACGACCCTTTGAATCTTGAAGTTCCATAAACGATGCCTTACCCATGATGCGGCGAGTCATCACACGACCTGCGATCGACACTTCGCGCACTGGCTCTTCATCTTTGAACTCGTCCTTGATGTCTGTAGTGTAAGCATTCACTTCATACTCTGCTGCTGGATATGGTTCGATGCCCATATTGCGCATTTCGGCAAGACTATTGCGTCTCACAATTTCTTGTTCGCTCAAATCTAATAAGCTCATTTCTTTTATATCTTTTTTGTTATTATTTTCGTTTCTATAAGGCATTAGTACCCATTATCTTGCAAAATTACAAAAAAACATGCACATTACGCCCATTATCAGCACTTTTTATTCTTTTTCAACCCCAATTTTCAACAATTTCACCCTCAACCAACAACAATGACGCCTTCGAGACTCATTCCCAAAGGCGCCATCTATATTTTTATCTCAACTTTTAAGTGATTATATCATTATTTTTCCTGTTTCACTTTCACCTCGTGATAATACTTTCCCGAATACAATTCCACACACAATTCGCGTGATTTACCAGTGGAATTAGGTTCGGCATAAAGTTTAAATTCTAAGCTATTTGTACGCGTGTATTCTACTTTCAGCCAATCCAAAACTATTACCTCGCCATTTTCGTCGTATTGTACTACCTCGCTATCAGCACCAGTCTTGTGATTCACGATTTCGGCATAATCGAATGACTCATCTCCCGTAACAGTTTTCTCACCACCTTCGTTGCTCAAAACTATTGTTTTAGGATAGCCAAAATTATCTTCATGAAAGCACGATGTGAACACCATCGACATCAACAATACAAATACCAATTTTAGCTTTTTCATAATTACAGTTTTTTAGTAAATCAGTGCAAATATATACACAATACCATTACATCAATGATGGTATTTTATACACTTTTACAAATAAGACTGAATATTATGATTTTTTACACCCAATCAAGATGTTGGTTGTAAATTTTAACACCACATCTTTCGCTTTATCTCTCTATCACATCTTTGATGCGAGCTACGATGAGAGTAGGGGATATTCCACTCAAGCAGAATGTGTCGTTGTATCTACATGGCTTATCGCCAAGCACCGAACATGGGCGACACAACACATTGATTTGCACTGCATTGCGTGGATCTTGATGCCAACCCATAAAACCGCAGTAGGGGTGAGTAGCTCCCCACACCGACACCACTGGCAAGCACACAAGCGATGCAAGATGCATATTGGCCGAGTCCATCGACACCATCACATCACAATAACTCAGTAGCGATAGTTCGGCAGGAAATCCATATCGTTTCGTTGCAAGCGAAGTTACATTTTCATATTCTTTAGCCCACTCGTCGAGCACTTTTTGTTCGGCTTCGCCTCGCCCAAATAGGAACACTTTCACGCCTTGCCACGACACCACCTCATCAAGCACCTTTTTCATCAGGTGGATAGGGTAGATCTTCTCCTTATGCTTGGCAAACGGTGCTATTGCTATCCAACGCTCGCCCACTTGCTTTGCTGCACTGATTTCGGCAAATATTGATGGTTCTGGCTTCGTTTCGCCAAATAGTGATGAGAATGTTTCGTTAAAAGCAAATCCTGCACGATAGAACACTTCGCGATAACGCTCACGAGTTGATATAAGTGGAAGCATTCGCTTGTTGTTACGACGCGTCAACGCTCGTTTTTCGCTGTTACCTGTGTTGATTTTCTTCAACTTAGCTCCACCCATCTTGAAGAACATGCCGAACAATCTTGTTTTCGCATCGTCGTGCAGATCGATTACCACTTCGGGATTATATTCGGCTTTCAGATACTTATATAGCTTATACAACCCTGTCAAGCCAGTGAATTCTTCGTCGAGATTCACACCTTCCACATCCAGATTGGCTGGCTTGTTCACAAATAGGGTAGAAGCCACATGACGGGTTACCATCACAAATTTTGTGTCAGGATAAGCATCACACACCGAATACACCACAGGCACTGTCATCGCCACATCGCTCAACGCTGTGAAACGCACTATCATCACCCGTTTGTACTGCTTAGGTAGTCGATTTTTTCGTTGTTCTTCCATATATTGGCACTTTTCTATCTCTCAAGTTATTTTCTGCCGAAATCGGCTGGTATTTCACCCCATTCATCGGTGCGCCACTTCAAGATGCGAGTTGTATAGGTGTTTTCGCGTAGCCATTTTTCGGCACGACGCACGAGCGAAAACAAATAGGCATTTTCGGCACATTCGTCTATCTTACTCTTGCACTTTCTATCGCGCACCCACGCCATTGCCGTCACGCTGTCGCTATAAATAGTATTGATAGGGCTTCCTTGCTTTTTGAGCATCGCAAGACCATGCACCAACGCCAAAAACTCGCCTATGTTATTGCTCGCCTTAGGGAATGGTCCAAGGTGAAACAATTCGGCGCCACTCATCACATCCACACCTCGATATTCCATTATTCCTGGGTTACCACTGCACGCAGCATCCACTGCCAAGCTATTGGTAATTATCTCAGGTATCGAGTCATAGTTGATGTGTTGCACTGGAGCGTTGGCAATAGCTCGTAGCACGCCCATCTCGTCGGCAGGATTACCACGATAGGCGCGAATAGCTTCTTCTTGAGTGTTATAGCTCTTGTATTTTGCATTGGGATAGTTCTCCACACGGAGCTTACACTCCTCCCACGATTCACATATTCCGGGGATTGTGCCTTCCCAAACTACATACCATTTATATTTTTTCGACATAAAAATCTCGTTTTCGCAGTAAAGTTACAATTTTTTCTTTATTTTTGCGTAATTACTTCACAACGACTTATGAAACCTATATTTTTAGTTGGATATATGGGGTGCGGCAAGACCACTATGGGACGCTCTCTTTCCAAGTTCTTAAAACTCGACTTTATCGACCTTGACTTATTCATCGAGGCGCGATTTCGTCGTAGTGTAAAAGAAATTTTTGCCGAAAAGGGCGAAGATGGGTTTCGACGCATCGAGTACAATGTTCTGCGTGAGGTAGGGGAGTTTGAAAATGTCATCGTGGCGTGTGGAGGTGGCACTCCTTGCTATTTCGACAACATGGAATATATGAACAGTCGAGGATACACCGTTTTCCTCAATGCTTCTCACGAAGCACTTTTGCGACGCCTTTCTATACCTACTGCCAAGGCTAAACGCCCCATTATTGCCGACAAAACCAACGAGGAACTATCGCAATTCATCACCGAGGCAATGAAGCTTCGCGCTCCGTTCTATTCTAAGGCTTCTCTGCACTTCGATTCGAGCTATCTTGAAGATGTAACTCAAGTGGCCGAGTCTACCAAGAAACTGGCTTTCCTTTTAGCCGAATAATTAAGACCTAACGACAAATCTAACATACTTACTATGAAACAAATATCTCTAAAAACGCATCTATTGCGATTGGTGATATTGGTAATGCTCGCAACTACCAATGTTGTAGTCTATTCGCAAAACACAGCTCACGAAATTTACCTTAAAGGTTTCTCATATTTTCAAAATGGTGATCTTGAAAATAGCATAAAATGCTGGACTCAAGCAGCCGAACAAGGTTACGACAAGGCGCAATACGAACTCGGTGTGTGCTACCAAGAGGGCGAAGGGGTTACACAGAACCTTAAAGAGGCGGCTAAATGGTTCCGCATGTCGGCCATTCAAGGCAATGCCGATGCTCAATATGGCTTGGCTTTGTGCTACATCAATGGCACAGGGGTGAAACAAAACTATACCGAAGCGGCTAAATGGTTGCGTAAGGCTGCCGATCAAGGAATGGCTAAGGCACAGTACGGACTCGGTTTGTGCTACCAAGAGGGCGAAGGGGTGGAAGAAAACCGAGCTGAAGCCGAAAAATGGTTCCGTAAAGCGGCAGCGCAAGGACATGCCAAAGCGAAATCGGAACTTTCAAGCTACAACAACAATAATGTTGCTCAAAACACTACCAAACCAGCTCCTAAAACTACTCCAAAAACAGATTCTAAACCTAAAACTGATGCTCCTAAAGCTAATACCCCAAAGGCAGAAACTCCTAAATCTTCTGTCCAACAAGGAGATGACTATTTTAACTTAGGGCTAAAATATTATAATGAGAAAAATCTTACCGAAGCAGTTAAATATTATCGCAAAGCGGCTGAATTAGGACACTCTGGAGCACAATACAACTTGGCATTGTGTTACGACTATGGCGAAGGGGTAGCTCAAAACAAAGCCGAAGCTGCCAAATGGTATCGCAAGGCTGCCGACCAAGACCACGCCGAAGCTCAATTCAATCTCGGAGTGTGCTACTACAAAGGCGAAGGAGTAGAGAAAAACTTAGCGACAGCAAGAATATGGTGGTATAGATCTGCTTATCGAAACAATGCCACTGCGCAATATTACTATGGTTTGTGCTTCTATGAAGGCGAAGGGGTGGAAAAGGATACATTTGAAGCTAGAAAATGGTTCCGTAAATCGGCTGAACAAGGTAATGTAGATGCACAACTCAAATTAGGATCAGGCTTTTCTGCCATATTGATTAATAAAACCGAAAAAATAAAATGGTTAACCAAAGCTGCCGAACAAGGCAACGCCGAGGCGCAATATCTTCTCGCTGATTACAAACATGGTAGTGAAGCCGTAAAATGGTACCAAAAAGCAGCTGAACAAGGGCATACCGATGCGCAATTCTGTCTCGGTTATTGCTACTATCAAGGTGAAGAGATAGCATTAAACTACAAGGAAGCTGTGAGATGGTTCCGTAAAGCTGCAGTACAAGGACATGATGTTGCTCAATATTTCTTAGGCTTGTGCTATTATGATGGCAGAGGAGTAACTAAAAGCAACACTGAAGCAGTGAAATGGTGGAATGAAGCCATAGAAAGTTACCACAAAATCAATGTATTAGGAGATGAAAAAACAAAAAGAAGAAGACAAAGTTTAAGACCTAATCTAGATAACTATTCTTACTCAATAGGTGATATATATTATTATGAGGAAGATTTCGCAAACGCAGTGAAATGGTATCACAAAGCTGCAGAACAAGGTTTTGCCAATGCGCAAGTCCGCCTCGGAAAATTCTATTATGAAGGCATAGGCGTAACTCAAAACTACAACGAAGCAGTTAAGTGGTATCGCAAGGCGGCTGAACAAGGTGATGCCTATGCGCAATACATGCTCGGATTATGCTATTATGAAGGCGAAGGCGTAACACAAAACTACAACGAAGCAGTGAAATGGTTCCAAGAAGCAGCTGATCTTATAGCTGGTGAAGAATGGTTTGAATTTTATGAAGGCAATCCCTATGCGCAATGCATGCTCGGTATATGTTACTACAATGGCACAGGAGTAACACAAAACTACACTGAAGCAGTGAAATGGTATCGCAAGGCTGCCGAACAAGGTTACGCCAATGCGCAAAACCACCTTGGATATTGCTACGAAAAAGGCTTAGGAGTAACAAAGAATCTTACCAAAGCAGTGAAATGGTATCGCAAAGCAGCCGAGCAAGGGCAAACATTAGCTAAACTAAGATTACAGAAATTAGGTAAATAAAAAATATGCTGTGATAAAAAATCACAGCATATTTTCTTTTTAGCCCAACTTAACTCGCATGTGAGCCTTAGGGTAACGAAGCACAAGGCATGAGGCTTCGGTTATCACAAGGGCATCGGTGTTGCGCACTCCGGCACTCTTGAGGTCGAGCGCTTCAGTGCCAAACGGCAGATGGCTATACTTTTGAATATAGTCGGGATCGATAATCAACCCGCATCCGTCCATTCCACAATCGTCGAACACTTCGCTCAATAGCACATACAATCGGCCAAACTTCGAACTGATTTCGGAGAAATCAATGCCCCATTTGGTGGTGGTTTCGGTGTTTGCCACTACGCGTGTGAATGAGAGCTTGTTCAACTCGCCTATCAATTGCGAACCACCTATCAGAATCTTGCGTTTAGAGCCTGCATTGCCCGTGAATGCGTTGCGCATCATGTCGATTACGGCTTCTTCTTTCTTGGCTATGTCGAGCACAAAATCCTTGCCTGCTTGATGCCACACTCCTCCTGTGAGAAGCACCCATTCTTTCTTCTTGAAATCGTAGATTTTGCGTTTCACGCCAAAGAGGAAACTCTTTTCCATACCCAATCGCATATCGTAGATGGCGGCTTCTTCCTGGTCGCTCATAGTCCAGCCCACTTCCTTATTGGCAATCTTCTGCAAGGTGCTTTGCTCGATTTGCATCTTGAAAATCTGACAATGGTTTTGAGCCTTCTTGGGCATAGCTTCAAATTGTGGGCTCTGCACATCGAGTTCGGTTGCTGCACGCCCCATTCTTATCAGTTTCGTTCCCACTGGAATGGAAGGCACACAGCCCTCCACATCGCCCACTTTCTTGCCGTTGGCTGCCATCACCACCAGTGTGCCGTCTTCGTTCTTCGACATCACATACAGCACAAGGCTATCGCTGGTTTCGTTCACACCACGCTCGTCGTAGCCATACACCTCGGGAACAAGAATAGTGTCGGACACATCGAATACATCATTGTTCATCGTGTTGATTACAGCACGCATATCATTCTCGGTTACGGTATTGGCATTAGGCTCGTCGTAGTCGTCTACCGTTTCGGTGCAAGTTTCTTTGGTGTCCACATTGTAGTAGTCCACCACCATGCTACCCGACGATTTGGCTCCTGCACAACGCGACAATTGGTCGATAGGTGTAGCCATAGGGCGTATTTTCACTATCTGCTTGTCGATTTCGTTAAGCAACAAGCCGTTGCCCGACTCTTGCACGGCATCGAGGGTGAGTGGACCATTCACTACGTGCTTTCCACCATCAACACCAGTAACAAGTGCCATTGCAAGCAGTCCTCCCTCGTCGTTCCCCGTAATAAGCATATACATCAGCGCCAAGAATGCCAACGCTGCCCATACGCCCTTAGAAGTAACTACCTTAACAAACATTTCCACTATAAATCTCTTCATTTCTTTCATAGCATTCAATTAATTTAAGTCATTTTTATTCACTCTTTCTTCAGTCTTCCCAGAAGTCGCGCTTCACATAGCGAGGAAAAAGCCCCACCCCACTCACATCGGCATCACTCTTTTCACCCACAGCGTCCAACTGGGGCATGCGATAACGCTTGGCAAGCTCGATCTTCTCATTTCTACCCCTCACATAGCCATTCTTGTCGGCATCGGCCACTGCCACATCATAGCCTATACCTTTTTCGATAAGTTCGAGGGCGATAGCTTCGGCTCGTGTGCGCATAAGCTCTGCAATGCGAGCACACACATTAGGATAACGCCTCAATAGCTCTATCGACTCATCATTCACGCCTGTGGGCTCGTCAGAGGCTTCATCGCTCACTCCTTCGTGGTCGTCGGCTCCTCGGTCTTCTCCGCTTGCTCCTTGTCCTTGCTCTCCGGCTTTGCAAGCCCCACAAGTTCCTTCACTCGGCTCAATAGTGCTATTGCCCACTGAATCCAATGCATCCATTTCTTCACGCTCATTTGTGTTTTCCATAATTTTAAAGTTAAACATTCAAGTACTATTTTTTATCGGTCCCGATTTTCGGTTGCAAAATTATGACCGTTCCACACCACTTTTTTCCTCGATAAGGATAACTCGCTTCTATTCACCACATATTTGAACTAAAAATGCGAGAATTTGTAATAGATTTTATAAAATTTTCTTCTTAAATTTGCACCGACAAAAGGAAAAACCAACTTATTATGAATAGATCGATTTTAGCCCTAATTATACTTATTGCAACGAGTTACACCTACTCGGCACATGCACAAATAGTAAAAACGCCTAACGACAATTTCAACTCCGACAGCTTGCGTCGTTCATTCGACCGAGAAGCATTCTTCTCGCTCTACAAGGACAACTATTTCTCGGCTGGTACAGCCATAGGATCTAAACCATCGGCTATCAATAGCGATGTGAAATTCCAAGTAAGCATCGCGCAACGACTCACCAAAAGTACATTGCCGTTCAACACTTATCTATTCATCTTTTTCAACCAAAAGGTGTTCTGGAATGTATTTGAAAATTCTATGCCTGTTCACGATTTCGTGTTCAATCCTGGTATAGGTATAAGTAAGCTATTGATAGCTAAAAATAGGGTGGTAGGTAAAGCGTCTTTGCTCTTCGAACACGAAAGTAACGGCAAGGACTCCTACAATTCACGCAGTTGGAACCGCATATCACTATGTGGCTCTATCTACATCAGTCCTCAATTTATGATTCATGCTAAATACTGGATTCCTATCGTCGACGGACAACACAACAAAGACATTTTGCGCTACGCTGGTATATTCCAAAACGGAATACAAGTGTTGAGTCGCGACAAGCGCTACGGAATGGCTGTTACACTTGTGAAGCGACAAGGCTGGAACCTCAGTTTCAACACCATTATCGAGTTCAATTATCGCCTTCACAAGCAAGACAACCAATACATCTTCTTGCAATACTACAACGGCTACGGCGAAAACCTTATCGACTACAACAAGTTCCACTCACGCATTCGCGCTGGCTTCATCATCAAGCCTAAGTGGTTTAGCGAATACTAATCGGCAGCAAGCACATGCTCGGCAAAGATGCGACAAGCACTCTCCACCATCACAGCGCAAGGTCGCGCCTTGTAGTACTCCTTGGTGCGCTCGCTTGGCACAGGAGGCTCTATTGTGCCTGTACGCAGCCCTAATAGCTCAGCGCAAGTGAGCGAGCCATTCACCTCTTTGAATTTTGCTGCAAGCTCTTGCACAAGCGCATAGTTTTCGGAGCGCTTGGCAGGATTTTCGGTAGTAGCGCAACCATTCTCAAGTCCAGCAAGCATAAACATTCCACTCGCTGCACCACAAGTGAGGCGCATGCGTCCCATACCTCCACCAAACGAGGCACTCATTCGCAATGCTACATCTTGTGGCACGCCATACAAGTCGGCGAATGCTCCCACTACTGCTTGAGCGCAATTATATCCACTCTTAAACAGCTCCACACCACGCGCCACGCGCGCTTCTATTTCGTCTTTTGATAGTTTCATCACCTGTTCTGTTTTCTTGATTGTAAAGTTAGTGGTTTGCATTTGTTTTTGCAAAATTATCATTCCATTATATCGGTTATCACACAAAAAAGGCTCGAAGCTGTGTAGCTCCGAGCCCGTTGGTTTATTTAGTTCTTCAGTAATTCAAATGAATTAACCGTTAACCTTCTTCATGTGAGCGATAAGTTCAAGAACCTTGTTTGAGTAACCAATTTCGTTGTCATACCAAGATACAACCTTAACGAAAGTGTCAGTCAAAGCGATACCAGCCTTAGCGTCGAAGATAGAAGTGCGAGCGTCGCCTAGGAAGTCAGAAGAAACTACGTCTTCGTCAACATAACCAAGTACACCCTTCAATTCGCCTTCAGAAGCTTCCTTCATTGCAGCGCAGATTTCAGCATAAGTAGCTGGCTTAGCCAAGTTAACTGTCAAGTCAACAACTGATACGTCAAGAGTAGGAACGCGGAATGCCATACCTGTCAACTTACCGTTAAGTTCAGGAATTACCTTACCTACAGCCTTAGCAGCACCTGTAGAAGATGGGATGATGTTGCCAGCAGCAGCACGACCACCACGCCAGTCCTTCAATGATGGACCGTCAACAGTCTTTTGAGTAGCTGTTGTAGAGTGAACTGTTGTCATCAAACCGTCAGTGATACCCCACTTGTCGTTAAGAACCTTAGCGATAGGAGCAAGACAGTTAGTAGTACAAGAAGCGTTAGATACGAATTGAGTACCCTTTTCATACTTGTCGAAGTTAACACCACATACAAACATTGGAGTAGCGTCCTTTGAAGGAGCTGACATAACTACATACTTAGCACCTGCTTCGATGTGAGCAGCAGCCTTATCTTGGCTCAAGAATAGACCTGTAGATTCAACTACATATTCTGCTTCAACTTCGTTCCACTTAAGGTCAGCTGGGTTGCGTTCAGCAGTTACACGGATGTTCTTACCGTTTACGATAAGAAGGCTCTTTTCCAAATCGTAATCGATTGTGCCTTCGAATTGACCGTGCATTGTGTCATACTTAAGCATGTATGCCAAGTAATCTACTGGACACAAGTCGTTGATACCTACGATTTCAATGTCGTTTCTTGTTTGAGCTGCACGGAATACGAATCGACCGATACGTCCGAAGCCATTAATACCTACTTTTGTCATTTTTCTAAAATAAATTTATTTAGTTAAAGTATAAGTTCCTATTTTTATAGGGTTTTGTTCTCTTATTTTTTTGGCGTTTTTTACCTAAAACACTCTAAAAAAGTGATTGTTTTGCACTATTACACTTTTACTTTGCAAAAGTAATACTTTTTTTTTGAAAAATATGCTACACAAGCACAAATAATGGAATTTTTTCTTTATTTTTGCCAATGCACTAAAACATTGAATATTATACAAATATATATAACTAACAAATTAATACTTATGAGCAATTTTTTAACTGATTTCAAAAACTTTGCGATGAAGGGTAATGTACTTGATATGGCAGTCGGTGTCATCATCGGTGGTGCATTCGGTAAAATCGTAACTTCTCTTGTTAATGATGTGATTATGCCTGCTGTAGGTCTTCTTGTGGGTGGTATCAATTTCACCGAACTTAAGTGGGTTATCAAGGAAGCTGTTCTTGACGAAGCGGGTGCTGTGGTTACTCCTGAAGCTACTCTTAATTATGGTAATTTTATTCAATCTACTGTGGATTTCTTGATCATCGCTTTCTGCATCTTCTTGTTCATCCGCCTTATTAGCAAACTTAACCGCAAGAAGGAAGAAGCTCCTGCTGCTCCTGCTCCTGCTCCAGAACCAAGTGCTGAAGAAAAACTTCTCACTGAAATTCGTGACCTTTTGAAGAATAAATAATTCCATTTTTCATCATAAACGACAAAAAATGCCAATCAATTTGGCATTTTTTTGTTTTTATACACTACCTTTGCACCACTATAAACATAATAATTCTATTAATATGGTTTCACGCTTATTATCTATTATCACTTGCCTCTTGGTTGCTATTTCGGCTCAAGCTGGCGCTCCTAAGTACATCTTCTATTTCATCGGTGATGGTATGGGATTGGCTCCTGTTATGGTTGCCGAAGCCTACAATCGCACTGTGTTGGGCAACGACCAACATCTAACTATGCTACAATTCCCTGTGACTTCAATGGCTACATCTTATTCGGCCAACCGTCAAATTACCGACTCTTCGGCTGCAGGTACAGCTCTTTCTACTGGATACAAAACCAACAACTATATGCTTGGCGTTACTCCCGATTCAGTGCCTGTGTATAGCGTTGCTAAGTCGCTCAAAGAAGCTGGTTACGGCGTAGCTATCGCTACTACTGTTACTCTCAACGATGCCACTCCTGCTGCGTTCTACGGACACGCTCCTTCGCGCAAAGACTACTACGACACTGGTAAGGGCATAATCGAAAGCAACTACGACTTCTTTGCTGGCTACAACTTGATAAGCCGCAACAATAACAAGGGCGAAGAAACCGACCTTTACGACCTCATCAAGAAGGCTGGCTACAAGATGGTGTGGGGCAAAGATGGATATGAAAAAGTGAAGGATCACAATAAAATCGTGCTTCTCAACAAGCCTAATCGCTCTGGTCACTGTGGTTTCACTGTGGATAGCCTCGGCGACAAGCATTTCGATGTACCTTATCTCACTCGCACTTGCTTGAACCACTTGCAAAAGAACTCTCCTGATAAGTTCTTTATGATGATCGAAGGTGGCAACATCGACTGGATTGCGCACGCCAACGACCCTGGTACTGTGAAATCGGTGCTTAATTTCGACCAAGGTATCAAGATTGCCTACGAATTCTACTTGCAACACCCTGATGAAACTCTTATCGTAGTAACTGCCGACCACAACACTGGTGGTATGACTTTCGGTATGCGTGGCAACAAGCGCGTAACTCTTAAGAACCTCGACTACCAAAAGATGTCTATCTCTACTTTCCAAGACATTTGTAAGGACTTGCAAAAGAGAGAAAAAGCTGTAGAATGGGACGAAATGAAGGCTTTGCTAAGCGAAAAACTTGGTCTTTATGGTGCTATCGAAGTGGAAGAAAAGGACGACAAAGCTATTCAAGATGCTTTCAATCGCACTTTCAAGAAGAATGAAAACGAAGAAGTAGAAACTCTTTATCTTTCTTACAACAAGTTTGTCGAAATCATTTTCGCTACTTTCAATCGCTACACTGGTATCGGCTGGACTACAACAGGACACACTGGCGACTTCACTCCAGTATATGCAATCGGTGTTGGTGCCGAAGAATTCAATGGCCTCAACAACAACATCGACCTTCCTAAGAAGATTGCTAAAATCGCTAATGTAAAGTTCTAAACAAAAGACTATTATATTAAATTATAGCAAAAGGAGATGCGCCCCTTGGTACATCTCCTTTCGTTTTTTATCTACTCACAACTTTATCTTTTTTTGTTCCCTTTATTGTATTCATATCGAGAACCACGCTTGGAATCAATAATGCCATTATTGCCCTTCACTCCTTCCACTTGATATTTTGCCTTTCCATTGTCATAATAAAAGGCTCTCACAAAAACACCATCTATATTGGAGTTGATAGCATATCCACTATACTTTGAATCATCTGAATTAGCTTTTTTGTTGCTCTTCACATATTCTGCAGTAGGCAATGATGTTACAACAATGCGATGATACACTCCATTCACATTGGAACGCACATATAGTGTCGAGTTCATCACCCCAATAGGAGTTTTGGCTTGCAACGGAATTGCGAGAGTGCATTTCCAGTCGTTTTCCTTCTTGAAATGCGCCTTATCCCACAACAATTCGGCTTGAGGACTATTGTTGTTGCCTGTAATGCCAACAATCGAATACACCTCGATAGGCAAAGCTATTTTATCACCCTTTGCCGATAGCAATGCTCGCGAATACTCAAGCACATCTTTTTGCTCTTTATTTAGAGCAGCTGTATTATTCACATAAAGAGTGTCGGCTGCCCACACATTCGTTACACAAAGAAGACTTGTCAATAAAAACAATATTTTAACCTTTGTCTTCATAGTCTTATATATTAATTAGTTGTAAGTATTTTTTCTTAATTCAATCACAATGACAACAAGAATTTATCACAATCGGAAGCCACACCATTGTAGCAGAAGAATTTTCCACACAATCGGCTTCGTGTCGATGCTATACTTGTCTTTGAATGGAATGTGAGCGCTGCCATTTCTGATGGCGAGAACTTACATTTCACAAGCAAGCACACATTGTATTCATATTCGCTCATATTTGATAGCGCAAATAGCTTATTCTTAAATTCGGGATAAGCCTTATTCACCACTTCATCAAGCTGTTGCCAATCGTCATCGGTAGGCTTAATTTCCATGTCGGAGTACACACATTCTTTCAGTTTTGCATACACTTCCGAATCCAACACTTCATTTGCAACCTTTATGTCTTTAGGATTCACATTGCTTATTATCTCCTGGAATCTCATTTGCAATTGTTCGGCTGGAGATAGGTCTTCTGGAGTTGAAGCAAGCTCCACTTTCGAAGCCATAAGTTCCTCGATTCTCTTGAGTTGGATAATCGATTGTTCTTGCAATCGGCGATGACGACGATAGCCCCACATCATTACACACAGCACCAACACACATGCCAACAATGCTATGCATATCGATATGTAACGCTGACGATCTCGCTTGTCGGAATCCAATTCATGTTCTTCGGCGCGTATTGAATAGTTGTAGAGTGTGTTGCGCAATTTGCTCGACTCTTCTACATAAAGTTTGTTGATCGAATCCACGCAACTTTTATATTTCACACTATAGTGAGCCACATTGTCCATGTCTTTTTTGCGTCGAGCAATGTCGAGCAACGCTGAATATGCTATTTCCACATGATGTATCTCAGGTGATGAAACAAGCCTTTTTGCAAACATTTCGGCCACATTCCAATTACCTTTTGCCATATACACATTTATACCTGCTATGATAGAGTAATCGGTAGTGTTGTCGCGCGACAAGTAGGGCAGCATTAGGTCATACACCGCCACCGCTGCATCTACATCACCATTATTAAGATGGAAATTGGCTTTTTGAGAACCCACTCCTACATATTCTTTGCCATAAGGTTCACTCAGGTTTGCTATTCGTTCGGCTTGGTTCATACACACTAAGGCCGAATCGTTTTCACCCATTTGTAGGAATGTTTCGCCGAGCAAGCAATAACTATTAATTAGTTCAATAGTATCTCCCATTGTTTCATGGAATCCTACAGCCTCGCTAAATTTCAATTTAGCATCTACAAGTTGGTACAAATCCAGATTGATGCGCCCCATTTCGTAGGCTATTCGCCCTTTTAGACTCGAAGGGCTATCGTCCAATCGATTATAAGCCTTGCGGTACATATCGAGAGCCTGTGGGGTGTTGCCCATGACGCTATACACTCGACCACCATAATAGAATGCTGCTGTGAGTTCGGCATAGCTATTGGTGTGCTCAAAATAACTTATTACATCTAATATTAAGCTATCCGATTCATACTCCAAATTAATCTTATCGCTCACCTTCACCATGAGCAAATCATAGTAATGGCGATTCCACTCATTCAGATTTTCGTAGTCGACACCTCCAAGCATCGACATAGCATAATCAGCCTTACCTTTGTTGGCAAGACTATCGGCTCTATATAGGCGAGTATCCATGGTATTGGAAGAGTGAGAACACGATAGTGCTATCACCACAATACAAAATACTCCGAGAAGAAACTTCAGTCTACTAATCATAATCTTTAAAAAATTCAAGAAAATGTATTTTCAACTGCAAATTTACACCTCAGAATATCCCTTTTCCAAGAAAAATTGTACGCAAAAAGTACGCAAATGATGGTTTTACCCCCTAAAATAGGGGCAAAACACTAAAAAATGACCATTTTTTGGGGATTTCGGTAAAATTTAAGAATTTTCTCTTACCAACTTATTTATTTTACGCATTTGGAAAATCACCATCACTGTAGTTACCAAAGTAGCCACAATATCCGATGTTGCATAAGCCATCCACACGCCTTGCAATCCCAACACACTTGAGAAAATATAAATAAGTGGTAATAGGAATAAAATCTGACGAGTGAGACTCAAGAATATTGATTTTCCTGCAAGACCAAGCGATTGGAATAGGTTGGTCGACACAATTTGGAATCCTACAGCCCAAAATGCTACCGTACTTATTCGCAATGCTTGTGCAGTCTTTTCAATCAAATCGCTATCGGTTGTGAATGCTCGCGCAATGTATTCAGGGAAAAATTGCGCACCCATTGCTCCCAAGAAAGTTACTGCCGAACCAGCAGCTACCGACAACCAAAAAGCTCGTTTCAAACGATGGAATTTGCGCGCACCATAGTTGAATCCGATAATAGGTTGCATACCTTGTGTGATACCTATCACCACCATCACAAGTAGCTGAGCATAGGTCATCAAGATACCCAATGCACCCACAGCATCATCGCCACCATATTGATGCAACACATTGTTCACAATACCATTCAATGCACTACCAGCCATATTCACCACAAATGGAGCAGCACCAATAGCTGTGATAGCTGTGAAAATACTCCACTTCAATTTATAAATACCTGGCTTGAAATGTAGCTCGCTTTTCTTTGAGAAGAAGTGCATCATCACAAATATCATTGAGATAGTCATCGCTATATCGGTAGCAATGGCAGCACCCTTAATACCCCAATCGAAAACGAATATAAACAATGGAGCAAGCATCACATTGAGACCTGCACCGATGAACATTGTTACCATAGCACGAGTAGGATAGCCCGATGCACGCATAATATTATTGAACGAGAAACACAAGTTCATCACGAGCATACCAGGAAGAATGTAGGCCATGAAGTCATGAGCATAGGGCAAAGTAACTTCACTTGCACCAAACAATCGCAATATATCGTCAATGAATATAGCAAATATCGACACATAAATAACACCAAACAACAAGGTGAGCACCAAACTGTTACCAAGAATCAATTCGGCTTTTCGCTTATCGTTTTGTCCCAAAACAATCGAAATGCGCGCAGCTGCACCAGCTCCGATAAGAGTTCCCACTGCAGCCGATAAGTTCATTACTGGAAATGTAATTGCCAAGCCTGCTATAGCATCACTGCCCACGCCTTGACCAATGAAAATGCGGTCTACAATGTTGTATAGCTGCATCACAACAATACCTACAATAGCAGGCAAGCTGTACTGCCACAACAAACGACCCACCGACTCGTTTCCGAGTTGGTACACACTACTTTTTTTGTCCGCCATAATCTTTTTTACCTCAAATAATGTGCAAAGGTAGTGAATAATTGTATATTTTTTGTATTATTCCGTTAATTTTTTTGTTTTTAGCCCAAATTTCTTCCTTTTTGACACTTTTTACCCCTCTTTTTTAGGTCAATTATCACTTTTTAGATTCGATTGATAAAAGTTGAGATATAGAACTATCCATAAAACAAATCCTCTATATAACAACAAAAAGAACCGAATTGGTTCCTTTTATTATTTAAAATTCTTCATTTATATAATTGTATCTACCATAATACAATCGAGTTATATATCCACTACTATTATTTTTTATAATATCTATCATAAAACCAGGCATTAACAAACCATCCTTACAATTTTTAGGAGGTAGCCCCCCAAAGTAATATATCTCGTTATTTTTATCTTTGCCTTCTGACATCTTGTATTTATAAGACAATTTACTCCTTAATTTTTCTTGGTTATCTCTTGCTTCCAGTATTGTTTTTGACTCTAAAACAAAAATACAACCATTCATATAACTCTTAACTCCATCTGATTGAAATAGAAAACAAATTTTGTAAAAAGTTATTCCAGCATAAGTTTTATCATAATAAACGATTTGAGTTCTATCTGAAAATGTACTTGAACCATATTTATTTTCTAAAATGGTCTCAGCCTTTTCATATGAACAACCAAACGGAACATTACAAATTTCTTTAACAGTTATTCTTTCTATTCTCTCTTGATATTCTTTCCAAAAAATAGAATCTTCTCTTTCTCGCTCTCTTATACTATCCAAGTTTTCAATGTTTTGTCCCAATACTATAAATGGCATAACAAAACATACTATAAAAATTAATTGTTTCATAAGGTAATTCTATTAGTTTCTACAAAGTTAAGAATATCTTTATAATTTTTTCTTAATGCAATCATTTTTTCTTGAGCTTCATTCCTTTTACAATCTTCATACATCTCTTTATAGACATTCATGTATTCCTTTCTGAGTGCTTCTTTTTGAGGTTCTTTTAGTTCGCTATTGGATACAAATGTTGTATATATAAAAAGCAATGCTTCTGTTTCTTTTAACTTACTAACCTTCCATGTTTTGTCATATTGACAAGATCGAGTAAAGCACAATCCTTCATTTACTAACATTACCCAATGATTAGAAGATCCATATTCCTTAAAATTTCTATTTATTTCCTCATTTATAACAATAGGTATTTCGTAGGCTTTTTTATCGAAGGATAAGTTTTTTGAAAAAAATCTACAAGCCAATTCATTTTTACTTAAATCCATATTATTATACTTTCTTTCCTTATATCTCTGGAAAAAGTGACTCGTATAAATTTTAATAGCCCTTGTACCTATTCCATTATAAATCTCACATCGTTGTTTTAACACAAATCGTTGCCTATCATTAAACAGAACTGTAAAGAAATCCCATATAGGTTTTTCTACATCCTTCTTAGTTTCAGCATAAAAGAAAATTACATGAACATTATTGCTACTTGGCTTATATTCAACACATTTATAAAAAGGAAATGACCTTTGCTGTTTTATTTCCTTTATTATTTTAGGCATTAATTTTTGTGCTTCAAATTCTATTTTTACTTTGTCTGCTTCTATTTTCTCATACATTTGATAAATAGACATTTTTGGAACTATCATAAGCGAATTCTATTTATTCTTTTACAATAATCATATATTTCAAAAGCAAATTTCAGTGTTTTTATCCATTCTTCTTTGGTTTTATAATCAAGCTTTATATTGATTTGAACAGGGTTACTAAGTGGCATATTTTGCTTTACCCATTCATTATGTAAAACCTCAATTTCTATGTTATCTTTATTTTTAACATCATAACCAATAAAAGATTTTTTACAGTGTTCTGGACTACGCTCCATAAAGGTTTCTCCTACTGTAAATGTGATAAAATAGTCTGTTAAAGTAAAATCAGGTATTTTGATATCTTTTTCAATACCTTTTGGTCTGCCAAATGATATTGTGGGTTCTACATCTAAATCTTCTAACACTTGTGGTACAATTTCCATAAATTGTGAAACGGCACGCCTATTATAAAAATCTCTCATCACTTCAGGATCCTCCATTTCTATATTATTATTAACTATATCTTCAAAAAAGTTATGATCTAACGCTTTTGAAATTTCTTTTAATTGTAAAACACTCATATTTGTTCGTTTATAAATTTTATAAACATTTTCCCGCTCGCAATTAATAAGTTCTCCGAATTGTTCAGCTTTTAAACCTTTACGATTAACTTCATCTTTGATGATTTCTCCAATTGTTTTTTTCATATTTTTTACTTTTTAATTATTTACCACAAAGGTATATGCTTTCATTTAATTTTTTTGTATCCATTATTTACACACTCTCGAAACATTGTAATTATTTTACTACATTTTAAATTTAAAATGCAGTTTTTTTACTTATTATATCTTCTAATTTTATAAAAAAGGTGATTAAACTTTTTGTAATTGAGGGGATTTAAGCTAATTTTGCACAAATTACCTATAATACGGACAATAACAACTAAAAAATCTCATGAAAATTTTAAAAGGACTATTTTTTGCCGTTTTTATGGCACTTGTGTCAATGAGCGCATACGCTGAAAAAGCTGTTGAAGTAGGTGCTGCTCAAGTGAAGGAATATGTACCTTTGCTAAAAGGCAAACGCGTAGCTATTCTTAGCAACCACACTGGTATGGTGGGCGATAAGCACACTCTCGACATTATGCTCGAAAATGGCATCAATGTAACCACTATCTTCTCACCTGAACACGGTTTCCGTGGTAAAGCTGATGCTGGTGAACATGTATCAAGCAGTGTTGATGCTCAAACTGGTATTCCTATCGCTTCGCTTTACGATGGTAAAAGCTCTATGCCAAGCAAGAAAACTATGGCAAAATTTGACATTTTCGTTGTCGACATTCAAGATGTAGGTTTGCGTTACTACACTTACTATGTTACAATGATGAAACTTATGGAAGCGGCTGCAAGCTATGGTAAGGAATTCATGGTTCTTGACCGTCCTAATCCTAATGGTATGTATGTCGATGGTCCTATCCTTGACATGAAATATAAATCAGGCGTTGGTTATGCTCCAATTCCTGTTGTGCATGGTCTTACTATGGGAGAAATCGCTGTTATGGCTAATGGCGAAGGTTGGTTGAAGGATAATCTTAAGATTGCCGACAACAAACTTCATGTCATCAAGTGTAAAAACTATACTCACCAAACTCGTTATCGCTTGCCTATCGCTCCATCTCCTAACTTGAGAGATATGCTTGCTATCTACTTGTATCCTGCTACTTGCTACTTTGAAGCTACTCCAGTGAGCCTCGGTCGTGGTACTGACAAGCCTTTCCTTTGCTACGGACACCCTAACATGAAGGGTTACGACTATAAGTTTACTCCTCGCAGTGTTGATGGTGCTAAATTCCCACCTCAACTTGATCGCGAATGCTACGGTGTTGACCTTTCTAACATCACCGAAGATGAAGCTATCGCTATGGGTGTAAATCTTGAATTTGTTATCGACGCGTATAAAAATCTTAACCTTGACGACCACTTCTTCCGTAGCTTCTTCGAACTACTTATCGGTGATGGCGACATTCGCAAGATGATCAAGCAAGGTAAGACTGCTGCCGAAATCAAGGCTACTTGGGCCGACGATGTAGAAAGCTTCAAGCAACAACGCCGTCCTTATCTTCTTTATGCTGAATAATTAAGAACTATAAATAATAAAAAAATTAACAGAAATGACTCCTTGGGTAGTATTAGCAACAATTGTAGGTTACTTTTGCCTACTTTTCCTTATCACATTCTTGGCTAACCGTAAGAGCAAAGATGCTGGTTTCTATGCCGACAGTGTGAAAGCTCCTTGGTGGATTGTATCTTTTGCAACAATGGGTGCAGCCATTTCGGGCGTAACATTCGTATCAGTTCCTGGTATGGTTGAAGCTAAGGGTTTCTCTTATCTTCAAATGCAATTTGGTTTTATCATTGGTTATGCAGTGATAGCATTTATGCTTGTACCAATGTTCTACAAGCGTAATCTTGTGTCAATCTATGGATATCTTGCACAACGCTTCGGTTCAAGCACTCACAAGAGTGGCGCTTGGTTCTTCTTCGTTTCTAAGATGCTTGGTGCTGCAGTGCGTTTCTATGTAGTGTGTGTAACTCTTCAAGCATTGGTATTCGCTCCTCTTGGCATTCCTTTCGAAGTGAATGTACTTTTCACAGTAGCTCTTATTTGGCTTTACACTAAGCAAGGTGGTGTGAAAACAGTTATCTGGACCGATACTTTGAAATCATTCTGCCTTGTGGCATCGGTAGTACTTTGTATCATCATCATCGCTAATAGCCTTGGCTATAACTTTGTTGATATCTTTGGTGCTATTGCCGACGATCCTAACAGCAAACTATTCTACTTCGATAATCCTAAGGAAGGTACTTACTTCTGGAAGCAATTCATTGCTGGTATCTTCATGGTAATTGCTACTTGTGGTCTTGACCAAGACATGATGCAACGCAATCTTGCTTGTAAGAACTTCAAGGAATCACAAAAGAATATGCTTGTAAGTGCAGTTACTCAAGTATTCGTAGTAGGTTTGTTCCTATGCCTTGGTGTTCTTCTTTACCAATATGCTGGTAAGATGAATATCTCTGCTGATAAGAGCGACGACTTGTTTGGTCTTATCGCTGCAGGTGGCACAATGCCTATCTATGTAGGTATCCTATTCATTCTTGGTCTTTGCGCTGCTGCTTACTCAGCTGCTGGTTCAGCTCTTACAGCTCTTACTACTTCTTTCACAGTTGATATCCTAAAAACTCACGAAAAAGAAGACAAGAGCAAAGAAAAGTCAAAGCGCGAAATGGTACATATTTCAATGGCTGTAGTGATGGCTCTTGTAATCATCGTGTTCTACTACTTGAATAGCCAAGACGCTATCAGCGCTGTTTACTCTATAGCAAGCTACACTTATGGTCCTATCCTTGGTTTGTTCGTGTTCGGTATGTTCATCAAGAACAAAGTACGCGACGCCCTTGTTCCATTCGTGTGCGTAGCTTCACCAGTAGTGTGCTACTTCGTTCAAGATTGGTTGCTTAACTCATTTGGTTATGTAATGAGCTTCGAATTGCTATTGCTTAACGCATTTGTAACAGTAGTTGGTCTTGCTCTTATCGCTAAGAAAGAAAAAGCTGAAGAAGTGTAATCACGCCTTTTATGGCAAAAAACATTATCAATAAATACATTTGGATAGCCGACACTATCCAAAGATATGGAAGAATCACCCGCGAGGAACTCAATAACTTGTGGGTGAACTCTTCTTTATCCGACGGTAATCCTATGTCGCGACGCTCTTTCTATAATTATAGACAAGGTATAGCCGAAATATTAAATATAGAAATAGAAAACGACCCGTCAACATTCGAATATTATATAGCTAACGATGGTAGCGAAAATGCTTCTCGTTTGCTTAACCTTCTTCTCGATTCGGCTTCGATGAGTAATATGCTCAGTGGTTCGCAAAATTTTAGCGACCGCATATTGCTTGAGAATGTACCTTCGGCTCGCGTGAATCTTCCCACTGTTATGCAAGCTCTTAAGGGTTCCAATCGTATCACTTTTACCTACCTTGCCTACAATAGAGTGAATCCTTCTTATGAAGTTTCTATCCACCCTTATTGTGTGCGACTTTTTAAGCAGCTATGGTATGTAATAGGATATAATTTGAAAGACCATAAAATCAAAACTTATTCGCTCGACCGCATTAGTGATCTTATTATTAATCCCGAAACTTTCGTTCTTCCCGATAGCTTTAATGCTTCTAATTATTTTGAGGACTGTTTCGGTATTATGACAAGTAAAGGACGAGCAAAGATGGTCAAACTTAAAGTTTCGCCTAATAAATCTAAGTATTTACGCGCTCTACCTCTTCATCATAGTCAAACAGAAGAAGTACACGACCAATTTTCTTATTTTTATTACAAACTTTTTATAACTAATGATCTTGTGGCCGAAATTCTATCACATGGTGAAGATGTGCAAGTGATGTCTCCGCCCGAACTACAAGCATTGGTAGTTGAACAACTAAAATCATCACTCGAAAAATATAAATGAAAAAGCTATGTGCATTGAGCACATAGCTTTTTTTCACCTTATATATATAAGGTATACATCTTACTTTTTCTTGATGTAAATATATCGTGGATATTCGCCAATAACGCACAATGTAACCGGACATATCCATATTTTTCTACTAAATCCTTTACATAATATAAAGAACCTCCTGTCATCGATTTGCTTATTTGATCGCAATAGAAATATTCAGGCATTTCCTTATATTTCTGATGTCACAACTTCTATTTCCACTCTATGCTTCTTCTCAGTGTCAAGAAATGAAAGCAAATCATCGGCAACACACACCATCTCTAAGTTTCCACGATTTCCATTCCATGGCATATCAATGTACCATCTATCATTAGGGTCTTGCATAAATTATAAATTATAAATTATATTCTCCTTTGCTATTGCAAAACAAACCTTTCAAAAAATGATGACTAACTCTAAATCCGTTTAAAATTTCATTTAAATTCATATTCTTTTACTTTAAAAATTAGATTGTGTATTTTTTACATAGCAAAGTATATATAATTTTCCAAATAGCTAAATTTTGCCCTCTTTTTACCATATTTTTTTACTTTTATAACCTAAAAAATACCTCTTTTCCCTTTAATTGCATTATTTAATATTATATATTGCTACTCTTTGAAATCTTTATTCTATTTTTGCGTTGTTAAGTGAAAAGGAATGAAAAAGTGGTTTTTATACATAGTATTACTCATTGCTGGCATAAATTTTATGTCGGCTCAAACTATTGACCACGCACCCGAAGAACTTTCTCCACTGCGCAAAGTCTACGAAGGCAAATATCACTTCGTTGAAGAAGCTACTGGCGACACTGTGTGTATGATTGTTTTTCGACCTATCGTTGTGTTTCCTTACGAACGCTTTAAAAATAAAAAGGAAGAAGAATTTTACTGGCGCACCGTTAGAGATGTAAAGAAAACTCTTCCTTATGCCAAACTTATTTGCACAACTCTACTTGAAACTTACGAATACCTCGAAACTTTTCCCACTAAAAAAGAAAAGGAACAATACTTGAAACAATTTGAAAAAGAAATTTTTGAGCAATATAAACCTGTGATGAAAAAGTTCACACGCAGCCAGGGTAAGATGCTCATCAAACTTATCAACCGCGAAACCAATCAATCAAGCTATAATATAGTAAAGGCTTTTCTTGGTAGCTTTAGAGCTGGATTTTGGCAAACTTTCGGACGCTTCTTCGGTGTAAACATGAAAGACGGATATAATCCCGAAAAAGATAAGAAAGATGCTGTGATAGAAAGAGTGTGCGTTCGTGTTGAACAAGGTACTATTTAATACACTTATTTTTTATACTTACATTAGGTTATTAACATAGTTGTTAATAACCTAATTTTTTATATTAAGCTATTGATAATAAATTATTTATACAAATATAAAATTTACTATTAACATATTTATTATCACACTTATCAACAATCAACACCTTATTATACCCAATAAAAATGTGGATTATCAACATATTGTTAATAACCCACATTAATAACTTATAAAGCACTTATTATTAATCCTTTATACCGAGTTTATTTAAAAACTCCCACATCACTATACCAGCAGTTATTGACACATTTAATGAGTGTTTAGTACCATATTGAGGTAACTCAATGCAATAATCACTGGCATCTACAGCCTTTTGCTGCACTCCTTTCACTTCGTTACCAAGTATTACAGCATATTTTTCACAATCGTTGATAATAAATTGTTCAAGACTTATACTACCTTCTACTTGCTCAATAGCACATATTTTGTAACCTTTGCATTTGAGTTCATTGATAGCATCGCACACATCTTCACAGTAGTGCCATTCTACCGATTCTTCGGCTCCTAATGCTGTTTTATGTATTTCTACACTGGGTGGACAAGCCGTTATACCACAGAGATATAGACTCTCTACAGCAAAACCATCGGCAGTACGAAATATAGATCCTATATTATTAAGACTGCGCACATCATCAAGAATTACCACAAGGGGCATTTTAGGAGCTTTTTTAAATTCATCGCAACTCACTCGATGAAGATCGCTCATTGATTTCTTTTTCATTATCTATATTTTAATAAGCAACTGCAAAATTACAAAATATATGTGTTTATCAAAACTATCAACAACTTGTTAATAACCTGTGAAAAGCATTTAAAAACTTTTTTATAAAAACATATCTAATAATTTTGATTTTAATAATCAACGGTTTATATAAACCTATCTAAATTAAGCAAAATAGTTAGCATTTAATTTTTAATATGCTTTTAACATGGTTTTCTACAATTTTTAATAGAGTAATACATAGAAAATTATTAACTTTGCGTATTATTAACAAGATGTTGATAAAGTTTGCAAACTATTGATTTTCAAAACAAACGATTGTTTATAAAGTATTAATTACTTCTATCAATAGTTTAATAACTTAATATGCAAGAAAAAAGCTAAAAAGTTATCACACATATCAACAGGCTATAATAACCAACATAAAAATAAATTTTAAAAGAAAAATAAAAAATAAATATATATGATACATGTTGAAAAGGTTGTGTAGATACACCTATTGATGATGGCATATATATTTGAGTATTTTAATTATTGCTTATTGGTAAAGAAATAAAAAAGTAAAAAACAATATATACAATTAAACATCATTATGGAATATAATCATAAAGATATTGAGAAGCGTTGGCAACAGTATTGGAAAGAAAACAATACTTATAAGACCGAAGTAGACAACAGTCGTCCTAAGTATTATGTGCTTGATATGTTCCCTTATCCTTCTGGTGCAGGGCTACATGTTGGTCACCCACTTGGATATATTGCTTCTGATATTTATTCAAGATATAAGAGATTGCAAGGTTTCAATGTACTTCACCCTATGGGATATGACGCTTATGGTTTGCCTGCCGAACAGTATGCTATCCAAACAGGTCAACACCCTGAAGTAACTACTATGCAAAATATTGCTCGCTATCGCGAACAATTAGATAAGATTGGTTTTTGCTATGATTGGAGTCGTGAAATTAAGACTTGCGAACCTTCTTATTATAAATGGACTCAATGGGCATTTACTCAAATGTTCAAGAGCTATTTCAATACTCAATTAGATAAGGCTTGTCCTATTAGCCAACTTGAAGAATATTTTGCTGCTAATGGTAGCGAAGGTGCCAATGCTCATTGCACCGAAGAACTTTCTTTCACAGCTGAAGAATGGAATGCTTACAGCCAAAAAGAAAAGAATGATATTCTTATGAACTATCGTATTGCTTATCTTGGTAATACTATGGTTAACTGGTGTCCTAAACTTGGTACTGTGCTTGCTAACGATGAAGTGAGCGAAGGTGTATCTTTGCGTGGTGGTTATCCAGTGGAACAAAAATTGATGTATCAATGGTGTTTGCGCGTAAGTGCTTATGCAGGTCGTCTTCTTAAGGGACTTGATACTGTTGATTGGAGCGATTCTATCAAGGAAACTCAAAGAAACTGGATTGGTTATAGTGAAGGTGCTGAAATGCTTTTCCCTGTAGCCAACAAAGATATTGAACTAAAGATTTTCACTACTCGTGCCGACACTATTTTTGGTGTAACATTTATGGTGCTTGCTCCCGAAAGTGAATATGTGAATCTTGTGGTTACCGATGATCAAAAAGAAGCTGTTGATGCTTATCTTGATGAAGTAAAACACAAGACTGAGCGTGAACGCATGATAGAAAAGAAGGTTTCGGGTGTATTCACTGGTTCTTATGCTGTAAATCCTGTTACTGGTAAAAATATTCCTATCTATGTGAGCGATTATGTACTTGCTGGATATGGTACAGGTGCTATTATGGCTGTGCCTGCTCACGATAGTCGTGACTATGCTTTTGCTAAGCACTTTGGTCTTGAAATTGTACCTCTTATCGAAGGTTGTGATGTTAGCGAAGAAAGTTTTGATGCTAAGGAAGGTATTATGGCTAATTCTTCTAACGACAAACTTCAACTTAATGGTCTTCAAGTAAAAGAAGCTATTGCAAAAACTAAGGTTTACATTAAGGAAGCTGGTATTGGTAAGGTAAAGGTTAATTATCGTCTTCGTGATGCTATTTTTAGCCGTCAACGCTATTGGGGTGAACCATTCCCAGTATATTATGATGAAAATAACCAACCTCAAGTGCTTGAACTTGATGAAATGCCTCTTCTTCTTCCTGAAGTAGATAAATTCTTACCTACCGAAACTGGTGAACCACCTCTTGGTCGTGCTAAAAATTGGGTAGCTAAGAATGGTCGTCCTCTTGAGCTTAACACTATGCCAGGTTTTGCTGGTTCATCGGCTTATTATTTGAGATATATGGATCCAAAGAATGAAAATGCTTTGGTTTCTAAAGAATCTAATGAATATTGGCGCAATGTTGACCTTTATGTGGGTGGTTGTGAACACGCTACTGGTCACTTGATATATAGCCGCTTCTGGAATAAGTTCTTGTATGACTTCGGTTACATTTGTGAACCAGAACCATTCAAGAAGCTTATCAACCAAGGTATGATTCAAGGTCGTTCTAACTTTGTATATCGTATCAAGGACACTAATACTTTTGTTTCTTACAACCTAAAGAAAGACTACTACACTACTCAAATTCATGTTGATGTGAATATTGTAAGTAATGATGTACTTGATCTTGAAAAATTCAAGGCTTGGCGTCCTGAATTCAAAGATGCTGAATTTATCCTTGAAGATGGTAAGTATGTGTGTGGTTGGGCTGTTGAAAAGATGTCAAAGTCAATGTTCAATGTTGTAAATCCTGACGACATTGTTGAAGTATATGGAGCCGACACTCTTCGTCTATACGAAATGTTCCTTGGTCCTCTTGAACAAAGTAAGCCTTGGGATACTAATGGTATCGATGGTGTGAATCGTTTCTTGAAAAAACTTTGGGGACTTTTCTTTAAGGGTGATGAATGTGTACTTGTTGATGAAAAGGCTTCTCCTGAAGCATTGAAATCACTTCACAAGTTGATTAAGAAGGTAACATTCGATATTGAACACTTCTCTTACAACACTTCTGTAAGTGCATTTATGATTTGTGTAAACGAACTTAATGCAATGAAGTGCGTAAGCAAGGAAATCTACAACGATCTTGTAGTTCTTCTTGCTCCATTCGCTCCTCACATTGCTGAAGAATTGTGGCACACTCTTGGTAACACTACAAGTGTATGTGATGCTAAGTGGCCTGTATGCAACGAAGAATATCTTGTTGAAGCAAGTGTAAATTATGCTATTTCTTTCAATGGTAAGGCTCGTTTCAATATGTCAGTGCCTAATGGAACTTCTAAGGAAGAGGTAGAAAAGATGGCTCTTGCTCACGAATCATCGGCTAAATGGATGGAAGGTAAAACACCTAAGAAGGTGATTGTGGTTCCTAACAAGATTGTAAATATTGTAATCTAAAAATTAGTATTTTAATAATTAATAATAGGTGTGTAAGGATTTATATTTCATTATAGTAATATAATGTCCCTACACACCATTTTTTATTTTTTATGAAAAAGATAGTTTTTGCTACTAATAATGCTCATAAATTGCGTGAATTGCGTGAAATAGCTGGCGACAAATTCGAAATTTTAAGTCTTAAGGATATTAATTGCTTTGATGATATTCCTGAAACTGCTTCTACGCTCGAAGGTAATGCTATTATCAAGGCTAATTTTATTAAGGAGCACTATGGATATGATTGTTTTGCCGACGATACAGGACTCGAAATAGATTCTCTTGGTGGTGAACCTGGAGTATATTCGGCGCGATATGCTGGTGAGGATTGTAATAGCGAAAATAACATTGATAAGGTGCTTAAAAACCTTGATGGAAACAATAATCGTGCAGCTCGTTTTGTAACTGTTATTGCTTTGCGTTTAGGTGATGAAATTTTTACTTTTGAAGGTGAAGTGAAAGGTGATATTCTTACCGAAAGAAGTGGAATAGGTGGTTTTGGTTATGATCCTATTTTCAAACCACTCGAAGCTGATTGTTCTTTTGCCGAAATGCTTCCCGAACAAAAGAATGCTATAAGCCATCGTGGTCGCGCTGTAAAGAAACTATTTGAGTTTTTGAAAAATATATAAATAGGTAATGGAATTTTTCTCGACGGTAGAGTTTTATGTGGTGGCTGTAGCTATTGCTATTATTGTGATAACAGCTTTCTCTAAGTCACGCAACGAAGCGTCTAAATACACCTATATGTATCAAGGGCATATTACTTTTTGCGATATGTCGCAATGTGATGAGAGTGAACGCATTTCATTGGTTTCGCTTGAAGATGGTAAAGTGAAAATTACTCATCACAATGTAATATTACCCGAAGATATTACGGTGAATTTAATAATTGATGTGTGTGGAGATGAAATAATATGTGTTGAGAAAAGAATGGAGCGTATTCCTGGCGACACAGCACCTTTTTATTGTAATGTGGCTTACACTGCTAAATGTTTTAAACACATAGCTTATAATGTACGATATGAGTGTGAGCATAATGGTAAATGGTGTAATGTGAGTTTTGTAAATAATGGTGATTGTTCTGTGCAAAAAGAATTGAAACTATAAAAATTAAAATATGAGAAGTGTATCTAAAATTATAGCTTTTATTTGTATAGCTTTTATGGCTATTTCAACTTTTGCGGCCGAAAATGGAGTGTGGAAAATACATTCTGTTTTTAATGAAAAACGCGCGCGCATATTGGATACGAAAAACAAAGTTTATTTCGTAACCGATAACTATTTGAATGCCTATAATAAGGATACTAAAACTTTTGAGCAATTTTCGGTAAATAATAGTTTGTCAAGCTATTACATCAACAACATTTATTATAATGCTACAAAAAATTATGTAGTAATAACCTATAAAGATTATAATATAGATGTAATATTGGCGAGTGGTTCTTCAGTAAACATTCCCGATTTGAAAAATATCACGAGAGTGGGCGATCGTACTATTAACGATATTACTTTCGGCAAAAATGGTTTTTATGTAGCTTCTAAGGTAGGTTATTTATATGTTGAGGATAAAAATTTTGAAGTAAAAAAATCTTCATTTTTCAACGAAGAAATAAAATCAGTAGCCGAAGTAGGTGATAAACTACTATTTGCTACTGCAAAAGATGTTTTATATACTGGAAAAAGTAATAACATAAAGTATTTAAGCAGTACCACAGCATCTTCTCTCAACATTACAGGTACTATTTTACCTATCGATAGCAAACATTTTTTCTTGAATTCTAATGTACTTTATTTAGTAACCATTGGCGATAATGGTACTTTTACCAAGTCGGCTGTTTCTTCGGCTAAAGTAGTAGATATTCAACTCACAAAAAATGGTTTTATTGCCGTGGGAGGTTCTTCATCGGTTGCTACCAATAGATTATATATTTACGATATAGCTGGCAATAAAAAGACTGACATAGCGCTACCTTCCGAACTTGTAAATACTCTTCTCTCTTCGCAAGAGAATGATGGTTCGTTGTGGCGATTGGGTAAAAAAGGAATAAAGAATATAATTCTTGATGTAAATAATCTTTCTATAAAGAATAAAACCGATGAATTAATACCTAATTTAGTATCGGTGAGTAGAGCCATTGCAATTTCTTACAACAAGAATAATAAGCGATTATATGTTACCAATGGTTGTCCACGAGGCAACTATACTATTCAAGAATATGGTACAGCAGCTCAAATATCTTCTTATGATGGTAATTCTTGGAAAAATGAAGTACCTACCGATTTAAAAGGATATTCTTTTCAAGATCCAGCACAACTCGTATTTGACCCTAATGAAGAAAATACCTATTATGCGGGTACTTGGTTCCAAGGTGTTTTCAAGGTGAGAAATAATGAAATAGTGGCTAAATATGACTGGACTAATAGTACACTCATTCATGCTTTAAATAATTGGTTTTGTTACACTCCTTGTGTACAGTTTGACGCGAGTGGTAATTTGTGGGTTTTACAATCTACAGGTGGCTATATAAATGTTCTTTCAAAGAATAAAGTATCGTTAACCGAATTATCGGCCGATGATTGGAAAACTGTAGATTTAGGTAGAGAATTTCCTAAGTCGGTAGATTTTTTTGTAACCTCAGGTGGTTATAAGATAGTTTTCGATGGCGATATGGACGGAAAGATTCACATCTTTACTACCGATAGAAAATTTAAGGTTAAAACACATAAGACATATGATCATTTCTATGATAAGAATGGTAAAAAAATAGAATGGTCCTATGTTATTGACATTAAAGAAGACCTCAATGGTGTAGTGTGGTTTGTTACTAATAATGGAATATTTAGTATAAATCCAGCCGATATAGAATCGGACAACTTATATGCTACTTATCCTAAAAATGACAAAAACTACCCTATACTAAACAATCTAATATCATTATCAATCGATATTGATGATTATAATCGCAAGTGGGTGGGTACACTTGATGATGGATTGTTCCTTCTCAATGCCGATTGTACTAAGATTATAAAGCATTTCAACACATCAAATACTTGCTTTCCTAACGACGCTGTGCAAGCTGTGTGCTGGAATTCTAACACACAATCAGTGTTTGTAGGATTCAATGGAGGTCTTTTGGAATACATTCCCGAAGTAGAAAATGATATTAATAGTGCCTTTATGGTTCCTAATCGTATTACACCCGATTTTAAAGGAAAAATAATATTTGACAAGTTGCCTATTAATAGCACTTTGTATGTAAAAAAATCAAATGGTGAAATAGTGAAAACATTACAATGCAACAACTCTAAAATGTATTGGAATGGCATCACCGACACTAATAAAACACTCGAAACAGGACTATATTCTATTTCTTTAAAGTTGCACAACTCCGATTCAGTAGAGGATAATGTAATGAACTTTACTGTAATTAAGTAAATGGTAGATTTGAATAATAAAAATATAGAGTGGATTAACACAGGAAGAGCCTTGTGTATGATTTTTGTGTATATAGCTCATTGTAATTTTTATTATCAAAATCACATTTCGCCTTTCTACTTTATTTACAAACCTTTTTATCTCTCTTTTTTCTTCTTTTTGTCGGGATTTTTATTTTTCAAGGATTTAGATAATTTTCCTTATTACAAAAAGATTAAAAACATTGCGTGCAAACTTCTTTGGCCTGCTATAGTATTTCCCTCTCTTATATGGATACCTAAAGCTTTTGCACATAGCAATGAGGTGAGTGTTTATGCTTATTTAATAGATATTTTTGGAGGTACTGCAGCATGGTTTGTTTCCACCTTGATTATAGCTCAATTACTTTCGTTGGTACTGATAAAATGTTTTAAAACTCGTTTGAATGTAATGCTTGTGATAAGTTTTGTCACAATGCTTTCGGCATTTGCTTTGCACACTATCCAAGCAGAGCCTTTCCCATGGTATTATAAATCGGGAATGATAGCACTATTTTTTCTTGTATTAGGTGGATTAACTCGAAAATATTATCACTTTATAGCTCGCTTTATTTCTACAAAATATTTTATTATAAGTGCTGTGATTTATTTAGGGTTAATGCTATATAATTACTATTATTTAGGATATTTTCAAGCTATAATGTCGGTAAAATACGACAACATACCATTAGGAATAGTGAGCAATCTATTAGGGATATTTTTTATGCTGCAACTAAGCCACGCATTACCCATTGTTAAGTGGATTCAATACATAGGAAAGAATAGCTTGTTGTTTTATTTCTTTGGGGGAGGAGTGCCGTTGGTTGTAGGACAATTAGCAATGCTTTTTATTCCTTTCGATGGATATTTAATGACTGCTATTGTAACTATGTTGTGTTTAGCGCTGCTTTTCCCTATAAGTTATGTTATTAATCGCTATTTACCTTGGTTGCTTGATTTCTCTTTGATAATAAAGCGCATAAATTCATAAAATATAAACACACTTTTGTCGTTATATATAGAAAATACAATATCGAGCAACAATATGATTAAAAAGACTATATATTTACTTCTGTTACTTATTTCGTTCGGCTTGCAAGCTCAAAATGCTGTTGGCGATTGGAATATATACGGTGTGTTTGGCAACAATGTAATAAATGTAATCGATGCGAACAGCAAGGTGTATTCGCTTGTTGATGGTTGGTTATATTGTTACGACAAAGAAAATCAAGAAAATTATAGTGTTTCCGAATCGGGCGATTTGAACGATGTCGAAATTAGCGATATATACTACGACTACAATCGTAAGAATCTTTTCGTGGTGTATAAGAATAGCAACATTGACATTATTTTCGATAATGGCGAGGTTGTAAATATGCCCGAAATATATAATGCTTCGATAACTGGCTCTAAAACTATCAACGATGTAATATTTTCTAACAAAGGTACTTACATTACTACCGATTTTGGTTATGTGCTCATCAACGATGCCAAGTTAGAAGTAAAAGAATCGCGCATCTATAACACACCTATTTCAAGTGTGTGTGTGATGGGTGATAAACTATTAGTATCTACTAAAAACAGTGTCTACATCGAAGAAATTGGCAAGCATTATAGCAATATAAGCGAGTTGAAAGAAACCTCTTTCAAACAAGGAGGCAAGTTGTTAGCCATAAACGATAACGAACTGTTTATTAAAACTGGTTGGCTTTTTGTTTACAAGATGAATGGCAATGATATAGCGTATAAAAGCACTATATCTACCGAGGGAGCTAAATGTTTTCAGCGCACAGCGCAGGGCTATCAATATGTTACTACACAAGGTGTAGGTCAACTTGTAACCCTTGATGCAAACGCCAACAAAACAGCTTCGATTACTTTACCCGACCACATGAAATCATCATTTCTAAGCTCTTATGAAGTAGACGGTTCTCTGTGGGAATTATCGCCTAAAGGTTTGCGACATGTGTCGTTGAGCGATGCTGGAGCCGAAACAGTTTTCATGGACTACGCACTCCCTAACACATCGACTGTCGACATTCCTTATTACCTCACTTTCAATGAAGCCTTAGGCAAGCTGTTTGTAATGAATTGTGGTTCTAATCGATATTATAACAATTATAATCGTGTAGCTGCTCTTTCATCATTCGACGGAACAACATGGAAGAATGAAATACCTTCATCGGTGGCAACTATCAACCCTCATGGACAGAAAAACAATCGCATCAATTCGCCTTACGACTTAGTTTTCGATCCTGAGGACCCTAACACTTGCTACATTGGCACATGGTTTGAAGGTGTGTATAAAATCACCAATGGTGAGGTGGTAGCTAAGTACGATTGGACCAATAGCCCTATCGACAAAGTGGAAATAGATGCCACATTCCACACTTGCACCACTCCAGCAATCAAATTCGACAAGAGCGGTAATCTATGGGTGCTACAATCGTTCAATAACACTACACAATTTGCTGTACTTCCTCGTGAAAAGAAAAATCAATCGACACTCACTCGCGAGGATTGGCTCACTCCACAAGTTGAGGGAGTGGAAGGCGATTTCCGTAGCCACCTATTCATCACTTCGCGCGATGTAAAGCTACATGGTATAGGCAACTATGGGGACCCTCTTACTATCTTCTATGACGACGGAAATCCTGCATCTTCTAACATAAAATCAAAGGTATTCTCATCGCTTACCGACCAAGATGGTAAGGAATATTCGTGGAGTTATATCAATTGTTTTGCCGAAGACAAGAAAGGTAGAGTGTGGATGGGTACCAACAATGGCGTAGTGGAATTTTACCCTCACAATGCATTCAAGACAGGCGAATTCTCAATCAACCACCTCAAAGTGCCACGCAACGACGGTACCAATCTTGCCGATTACCTACTCGACAACACCGATGTAACTTGCATCGCTATCGATGGTAGCAATCGCAAGTGGATAGGTACATCGTCATCGGGAGTATTACTTGTGAGCGAAGATGGTAGCGAAATTCTCGAACAATTCACCACCGACAATAGTCCTATGTTGAGCAACAAAGTGCTATCGGTGTGCTGCAATTCTACCAACAATAAAGTATATATAGGTACCGACAAGGGGCTAATGGAATATTCGAGCGATAGCGAACCTCCTGCAATCGATTACAGCAACATCTATGCTTATCCTAATCCTGTGCGTCCCGAATACACTGGCGACATCACCATTCGTGGACTTATGGAAAATTCGCTTGTGAAGATAGCCGATTCTGCTGGTAATGTAGTGAAATCGGTGCGTTCATCGGGTGGTATGGCTACTTGGGACGGTTGTAACTATCAAGGTGAACCAGTGAAAAGCGGTGTATATTTCATCTTAGCTTCGCAAAACGAAAACGAATCATCATCAGGCGCCGTAAGCAAGATTCTCATCATTCGTTAATAGTTGCATTAGAACAAAATAGTCCGAAGGACTGATTTTATCTCCTTTTGTTCTTGTGTCTAAAAGATCTACCATTCTGTACAAAAAAATCCAAAAAAGAAATAAGGTTGTAGTGTAATATTATCAGAATTCTGATTAATTTTGCACTACAACTAATTTTTAAACTAAAAAGATGAAAAAACTTCTATTTTCTTTGTTTATTGCATTGACAGCTGTTGCATTTGTTGGTGCAAAGGACCTATCGGGAGTGAAAATCTATATCAATCCTGGTCATGGTGGTTTCCATAATGGTGGTGCCGACACAGTGTACAATGCCGATGGTTCGGTGTACCTTGTAAAGGGTAACGACCGCAATGTGCCAACTATCAATTTTGCTCCACTCGACACTAACGGTTTTTGGGAATCGCGCGTGAATCTTATCAAGAGTCTTGAACTAAAGCGTTTGCTTGAAAATGCAGGTGCTACAGTGGCTATTTCGCGTGTAACCAACCGTGAAGAAGACGACAAACCATTGCGCGTGATTGGCGAAGAAGCCAATGCTTTCGGTGCCGATGCGTTTATTTCGGTTCACTCTAATGCTGCTGGCGAAAGAGCAAGAGTAAACTATTTCTTGAATCTTTACAACCAAGACTCTAACGGTTTGGGTAAGAATGTGGTGAATATGGCGTTAGGTCGTCACCAAGCTACAATGTCTATTTCTTATCTTATGGATAATGACATCACAGTGTGGTCGCCTCGTTTGATCGTTACCGAAGACAAGCCTTTCCTTGGCTATTCTCTTGGCGTGTTGCGTCATCTTAATGTTCCTGGTTTCCTTGTTGAAGGTACTTTCCACGACTATCGTCCTGAAACTCACCGTCTTCTTAATGTGGACTATGTGAAACTAAGTGCATGGAATATGTATCGCTTCTATTGCGACTATTTCGGTGCCGACCAACCTGCTACTGGCGTAGTATCGGGTGCAGTGAAGGATTGCCGTCGCATCATGAATCACCGTAACTATCACAACTGGATCAAGGGTTCACACGATATGTATGCTCCACTTAATGGTGCTAAAATCACTCTTGTAGATGCTAATGGTAATGTAGCCGACACTTACACTACCGACAACAACTACAATGGTGTGTTTGTATTCTGGAATGTGAAGCCAGGTAAGTACACTGTGAAGATGGAAGCCGAAGGATATGAAACAGTAGAAAAGGCTGTAACTGTAGAAGCTGCTAAGATGTGCGACTTTGTACAAATGCTAAACAATCCAGATTATGTAGAACCTAAGTTGGCTACAGGTATGTTCAATCGTTGGGCATTTGGATTGAATACTACAGCTCTCGAAGGTGATAAATATCGTTTGGATTTCGACTTGCTAAAGGACATCGACAATGGTGTGATTACAATTACCGATGGTAAGGAAACTGTGAAAGAATTTGTCCTTGAAGCTAAAACTAAAGGTATGGTTTCACAAGAAATTGACCTTGCTGGTGTGAAAGGTAAGAACCTACTTTGGGAAATCAACCAAGTGAAATAAGATTTTTTCTTGATACACTCATCAAAAGTTGCATTGAACGATTTCAATGCAACTTTTTTGTTTATAGACTATTTTTTTGTAAAAAAAACACCAAAATAGCGTACGCAAGTGCATTTGCGTACTTTTTGCGTACTATTTTTCTTGTTTTTAGCTATTATCGCATATTAATTTTGCAGAAAGAAAATCTCAAAAACATTATTTTATGAAAGGTAAAGCATTATTTCTAACAGTTGCATTTGTGTTGAGTTGTGTGTCGGTTATGGCCGACGACATCTACTATAGTGTCGACCGAAAATCGAAAAAATCGCAACCGGAAATTGTTATACAAAATAGTGATAATACACTCCAATCACCTGAAGAATTTCAAAAGAAATTAAGTGAATTTAGAGACAATTCGCTTAAATACCATCTATCGCAACTAAGCAAGAAAACCGTTATTGGTAAACTTATTTGCAAAAAGTGGTGTGAGTTCAATCCTCTAACTATGAGCATTAATGGCAATTATTATACTGAGTTCACTTTCACTCATCGCATTATTGTGGGTATAGATCAAAGTGGAAACATCTCGGAACGCATTCAAAAGTTCTATTTGTCCAATAAATATGAAACCAAGTTTGATAGCACTAAGGTGGGCAAAACAGATAACGGAAAGTACATCGTGCTTCAGAGTGCGAACAATCCTTCACAAGCCATCAGTATGCTCATCAACAATATTTCAAATGATAATTTGGACTATACCGAAGTTGTGGGTGGAAAGGATTTAAAAAAGTTTTTTGTTGCCGAGAGCGACGATTTATCGATTGCTCAAGACGAACTTTCACCAAGCGAAAAGCTGTTGAATAAAACTTGGGCGTGCATAGATGAAAAGACTGGCGAGCCCACACGATATGAGTATCGTTACGAACCTTATGGATATATGGAAAAGTGCGTTTTGGGCGAAAATCGACGCACCGACTTCCCTTATTGGATTATAGGCGAATATTATTTTAGTGATGAGGTCGATAGCTCTTTTGATTATTCTAAAAAGGATAAAAAAGATCAAGGGCGATACATCGTAAATCACATTAAGGAAAATGGTGTGGTGAACATCATGACCTACGAAATAAAATCACTATGTGCCGATACTATGCTACTCGAATGTGTTTATCCTGCCAATGGGGAGAATATCAAACTGGCATCTACAACCAAGCAAACTCCCGACACCACTTCGATGCTCGACAAACTTGTGGGCAAGCAATGGCGCATTCAGCGTGATAGATACGACCGTTATGATAATCGTAAAAGATCATATAGTGGAGCGATATATTTCACCGAGACTCAATTTGTGGGTCCTTGGAGAAAAACAACCGACAACAGAATAATCGGTAAGAACGAATTTATTTATAACGATTTTTATTTGTCCGATCATTTTTCAGTAACTTTTTCGCATGAAGATGCTGCTAAAAAACAAAAAAACGGGAAATATATAGTAATTTCGCATAATGGTTCGATATCAGCTACTTCTAAAGAGATACTATATTTGACCGAAAACATGCTTGTGGTGCGTGGTATATATAACACCTACACAACCACCTATATATGTGATTAATAAAATCTATTTTGAGATAACAATATAAACTAATTATTATGAGAAGAATTTTAAGCGCAATAATATTATCTATACCGTTGTTTATGTCGGCACAAAGTGCAATTGATGCTTACACAATGGCACAAACCGACCTTAAGGGTACTGCACGATTTGTGTCGATGGCTGGGGCTTTCGGTGCTTTGGGTGGCGATATGTCGGCTATCCAACAGAATGCAGGTGGTATAGGGGTGTATCGTAGCTCTGATGTGGGATTGACTCTAAGTTTAGATATGCAGACCACAAAAAGTGAGACTCCAGAAACATCATCAAAGATGAGTCAAACTAAATTCAACATCAATTCGGTGGGATATGTGGGTAGTTTGAAATTAAACTCAGGATTGATGCCTTATTTCAATTTTGGGGTATCATATCATCGTCCATTAAGTTTCAATCGTAGATATGGTGGCAAAATCAGCGACCTTAAAAATTCGATGACCAATTATGTGGCTTCTATCACCAATAGTGATGGCTGTACTACCGACGATTTGGAATATACCGTGTTAGGCAACCCTTATGAGGATTCTTATGCTCGTTGGCTTAGCATTATGGCCTATAATTCCTACATTATTAATCCTATCGACAGCTATAGTAATGGTGTGGGATATAATTTCGGCGGTTTAATGAACAAATATTCTTCGGGTTTCAGCGAATATGAAATGATCGAAGAGGGTGGCATCAATGAGTTCGACCTCAATATCGGTGGAAACATCTCTAATGTAGTTTATTGGGGACTTGGAGTAGGTGTTACCGATGTGAATTTCAATAAATACACCTATTATGGCGAAGGCATCAACAATGCCTCTGTATTGAAAAATAAAAATGGCGAACGCGACCACAAAGGTACTGCTTCTTGGGGGCTTGAAAACTGGCTGAAAACAAGTGGTATAGGCTGGAATTTCGATTTTGGACTTATTGCACGACCTTACAATGAATTGAGATTGGGTTTAGGTTTCCATCTTCCCACTCAATTATATTTGAAAGACGAAGCCACAGCTACCATTAATTATGAAACAGTTAGCAGTAATGGTTCTTTTGTGCGTTCAGGATATGAAGATGCCAACAAGGGTTATTATGATGTAGTGAAATATAAAGTAAGTACTCCTTGGAGTCTTAATTTGAGTGCTGCCACAGTAGTGGGATCAAAAGCTATTTTGAGTGCCACTTATGAGCGAATAGAGTACAACGCTATGAATTTGAGCTTTGAAGAAATGAATGGTAGCTATGTCGAAGATCCTTATGCAAGCAATGACATCGATGTGTACTACAAAGGGGTGAATGTTTTCCGTCTTGGTGCCGAATATCGTCTACTTCCTTCAGTAAGTTTGCGATTGGGATATGCTTATCAATCTTCGCCAGTGAGAAAAATGGCTATTGAGGATGAGATGATTATTAACACTTCAGGTACCACTGCTGCCTATACATTCGACAAGGCTACTCAGTACATCACTGCAGGTGCAGGATTTAGAGCAGGCAAATTTTATGCCGACATTGCCTTTGCGTTGAAGATGCGCGAAAGCGAATACCGTGCATTCACTCCTTACAACATGGGGCCTTCTTACGAAACCAACTACAAACTCACTCCAGCACCTTCGGCTACAGTGAGAGATTTCAATAGTCAGTTGGTGTGCTCTGTGGGATACCGATTTTAACAACCCTAACAAATAAGCGTAATTGATAGAGGCAAGGAAAATACTTTCTTTGCCTCTTTTATTGTGGTTAGATATTACAAAAATCGTTCTTTATCACATATTTCCAAGATAAATTAAAACTCCTGATAAGGGAATGTGAAATTTTCTTTGTAAATTTGTACGATTTTTGGAGAATTGGCTCATCACGAGCCGTAAACAACCGATAATACACTCAAAACTATGAATATATCTTATAACTGGTTGAAAGAATATGTTGATTTCAACCTCACACCAGAGGAATTGGGCGCAGCGCTCACTTCACTTGGTCTTGAATGTGGAACTATCGAGAAAGTGGAAACAATCAAAGGCGGTCTTGAAGGTATCGTGGTAGGCGAAGTGCTTACTTGCGAAAACCACCCTGATAGCGACCACCTACACATCACTACAGTAAACCTTGGCGACGGAAACCCAACACAAATCGTGTGTGGTGCTCCTAATGTTGCTGCTGGTCAACATGTGGTTGTGGCTACTGTTGGTACTAAACTTTACGATGGTGACAAGGAATTTGCTATTAAGAAATCAAAAATCCGCGGTGTTGAATCATTCGGTATGATTTGCGCCGAAGACGAAATTGGTGTTGGTACTTCACACGACGGTATCATCGTTCTTCCTAACGATGTGCCTGCTGGTACTCTTGCCAAGGATTACTTCAATATAAAGGACGACTATGTACTTGAAGTGGATTTGACTCCTAACCGTATCGATGGTGGTTCACACTATGGAGTGGCTCGCGACCTTGCGGCTTGGCTTAATGTACACAGCACTCCAGGTAATCTTCGCCGTCCATCAGTTGACGCTTTCAAGAGCGACCGCAACGATGGTGCAGTAGAAGTGGTTGTAGAAAACACTGAAGCTTGTCCTCGTTATTGTGGTGTTACTATCCGCAATGTGAAGGTGCAAGAAAGTCCTGAATGGCTTCGCAACTATTTGACAGCTATCGGTCAACGCCCAATCAACAATATCGTCGACATCACCAACTTTGTATTGCTTGGTCTTGGTCAACCTTTGCACTGCTTCGACCTTGCTAAGGTTACTGGCGACAAGGTGATTGTAAAAACAGTTGCCGAAGGTACTAAGTTAGTTACTCTTGATGAGGTGGAACGCACTCTTAGCGATCGCGACTTGATGATTTGCAACGCCGAAGTACCTATGTGTATCGGTGGTGTATTTGGTGGTCTTGATTCTGGCGTTACTGAACAAACTACTGATATCTTCCTTGAATCGGCTTACTTCCACCCAACTTGGATTCGTAAGACTGCTCGCCGTTTCGGTTTGAACACCGACGCTTCATTCCACTTCGAACGTGGTATTGATCCTAACGATGTGGTTTACAACCTTAAGGTAGCTGCTCTTCTTATCAAGGAAATTGCTGGTGGTGAAATCTGTGGTGAAATTGTTGACAAGAAGGCTGTGGAATTCCCAGCATTCCCTGTTACATTGAAATATGACTATGTTCACTCTCTTATCGGTAAGGAAATTCCTGCCGAAACTATCAAGAGCATCTTGAATAGTCTTGAAATCCAAATTGCTAAGGAAACTGAGACTGAACTTGAACTTCTTGTTCCTACTTATCGCGTAGATGTGCAACGCCCTTGTGATGTTGTGGAAGACATCTTGCGTGTATATGGTTACAACAATGTGGAATTTGATGAAAGTGTGCGTAGCAACTTGTCTTACAAGACTATAACCGACATCAAGAACGATCTTCAAAAACTTATCGCAGAACAATTGACTGCGTGTGGTTTTAACGAAATAATGAACAATTCGCTCACTGCCGAAGGCTATTACACTGGCCTTGCTGCATTCCCAGTGGCTAATTGTGTGAAGCTAATGAATCCATTGAGCAACGACCTTAATGTAATGCGTCAAACATTGCTTTTCGGTGGTCTTGAAAGTATTGCTCACAACATCAATCGTCGCAAGGCTAACTTGAAGATGTACGAATTTGGTAATGTTTACCAATTCAATCCTGAAGCCGACCAAAGCGAAAAGGTGCTTGCTCCTTACTCAGAACACACATCTCTTGGCATTTGGATGACTGGTAATGATGTGGAAGGCAACTGGGCTAAGAAGGAAACTGCAGTAACTGTGTACGACCTTAAGGCTGTAGTTGAAAATATGTTTGCTCGTCTTGGTGTTACAGCAGGCGAACTTGTTATGACACAAGCAAGCGACGATGTATTCTCGGCTAAACTTGACATCACTAATCGTGGTGGTAAGGCTGTTGGTGCTCTTGGCGTAGTGAAGTATGCTCTATTGAAGAAGATGGATATCGAACAACCAGTATTCTTTGCAGAATTCAATTGGGACGCAATCGTTAAATTGGCAGCTAAGAAGAAGGTTACTTTCACCGACCTTCCTAAGACTCAACCAGTGAAACGCGACTTGGCTCTACTTGTTGACCAAGCTGTTACTTTCGCGCAAATCGAAAAGGTGGTGAAGGCTTCCGAAAAGAAACTTCTTCAAGGTGTGAGCTTGTTTGATGTTTACGAAGGTAAGAATCTTGAAGCTGGCAAGAAGTCTTATGCTATTAGCGTAACTCTTCAAGATACTGAAAAGACTCTTCAAGATAAGCAAATCGATAGCGTAATGAACAAGATTATTGCTAACCTTGAGCGTGAAGTGGGTGCAAAACTTCGCTAATTTTAATAGAATACAATAAAAAACAAATAAATAACATAATACAACTTATGGGAAGAGCATTTGAATTTCGCAAAGCAAGAAAGCTAAAACGCTGGGGAAATATGTCACGCACATTTACCCGTATCGGTAAGGAAATCACTATCTGTGTAAAGTCGGGTGGTCCTGATCCTTCTGGTAACTCTCGTCTTCGTGCGCTTCTTGCTAATGCAAAAGCGGCTAATATGCCAAAAGATACTATCGAGCGTGCTATTAAGAAAGCAACAGATAAGGACGCTTCTGATTATAAAGAAATAGTATACGAAGGATACGGTCCTTTCGGTATCGCTATCCTTGTAGAAGCTGCTACCGACAACAATACTCGTACTGTTGCTAATGTGCGTAGCTACTTCAACAAGTTTAATGGTAGCCTTGGTACAAGTGGTAGCCTTTCTTTCTTGTTTGAACACAAATGTGTGTTCCGCATCAAGGCTAAAGAAGGTGTATCGGTTGAAGATCTTGAACTTGAACTAATCGACTACGGTGTTGATGAAGTAGAACAAGATGAAGATGCAATTGTACTTTCTGGTGCGTTTGAAGAAAACTCAAACATTCAAAAGTACCTTGAAGACAATGGTTTCGAAATTGAAAGTTCTGAATTCGTTCGCATTCCTAACGATTTGAAGGATGTTACTGCTGAACAACGCGAAGTCCTTGAAAAACTTCTTGAAAAGTTTGAAGACGACGACGATGTTCAAAATGTATTCCACAATATGAAGGAAGAAGAATAATCAACTCGATTATTTCAGATTAATTTATAAAAAAGGCGCACAATGCGCCTTTTTTTTGTGTTTTAAGGGAAAAATGCTATCTTTGTCGTTGGATTAAACTATATTTACTGTAATGAGAGTAAAAATTCATCGTGAAGGAACCAATATTATAATAATGCTGTTATTTATCCTTGTGATATTTAACGGTCTTGCATTCCTATTTATAAGCTACAAAATGGTGCCTATCGTTTTTGCTACCATTTCAGGAATCCTATTCTTATTTGTGGTGAATTTCTTCCGCTCGCCACGACGCCACTTCAAGGGTGAAAAGAAAAACGCTGTATTAGCATCGGTCGATGGTACTGTAGTTGCACTCGAAGAAGTGTATGAACCTGAGTATCTCAAGCGAAATGTGATGCAAGTGTCGATATTTATGACTGTTTTCAATGTGCACGCCAACTGGGTGCCTGTGGAAGGAGTTGTAAAGTATGTAACACACCACGCAGGTCGCTATCTCAACGCATATCTTCCTAAGTCGAGCACCGAGAATGAGCGCTCTACTATCGTTATCGAAACCGATGGCGGACACGAAGTGCTTGTGCGTCAAGTGGCTGGAGCTATTGCACGACGCATTGTAACCTATCCCGAACAAGGTGAAAGAGTGTATATCGACGACCAAATAGGATTTATAAAATTTGGCTCGCGTGTCGATATTTATTTGCCTCTAGATAGTGAAATTTTTGCTAAACTTGGTGATAAGACTGTAGGAGGTATCACCGAAATAGCTCGCTTGAAATAATAAATCTGCAAGAATGAACCCATTTAAAGCAATCCGAAATAATATTCCTAACACAATCACTTGCCTCAATCTGTTTGCAGGTGCTATGGCGTGTGTGTTTGCGTTGAAGGGTAATGAGCCTGTGGGCAATCTTACAAGCTATCAAGTAGCATTTATCTTTATTGTGCTTGCTGCAATGTTTGATTTTTGCGACGGTCTTGTGGCGCGCCTGCTCAATTCGGTGTCGTCTATAGGCAAAGAACTCGACTCTCTTAGCGACTGTGTGAGCTTTGGACTTGCTCCAGCTATGCTTTTGTATGCCGCTATGGAGCATTTCAACCCTGGTGATGTGGCCAATTATTCAGCATTTTTGATTGCTGTGTTTGGTGCATTGCGTCTTGCTAAATTCAATGTCGATACTACTCAAACAACCACATTTAAGGGGCTTCCAATCCCTGCTAATGCTATTTTCTGGTTGGGATATGTAAATATGTGCTACGAGCGTGATAGTATGAATTTCGCAGTATATCTGTTGATCTTGGCGCTTGGCTGGTTTATGGTATGTAATATGCCTATGTTCAGCTTCAAGATGAAGAATTTCGGTATCAAGAGCAACTGGTATCGCTATTTACTTGTAGCGATTGTGGTAGCACTTTTGAGCACAATGGGAGTAACAGGTCTATTTTATGCTGTTGCTGCTTATGCTATCCTTTCATTCTGTGTGAGATAGAATACAACCCTAAATAGATAAGAAAACACATTTATCAACTTAAGTTTATTTTGTATGATGAGCCTATTATTATTTTTATTATTCGTTTTTATACTCTTCCCTTTACTTAGAGTGATATTCTCTGTATGGCGTTCGGTGCATCAAGTCAAGAAGGCTTTTTCGCAGCAACAACAGCAGTATGAACAACAATACGAGCGACAAGCTCAACAATCTCAACAACAGGCACATAACGCCGAAAAGGAAGAAAAAAAGCGCCGAGCCATCGAATTTTTAAAGAACAAGAGTGAAGATGCTGAATATGAAGTTATTTCAAGCGATCGCAAGTCTTCAACCGATGATAGCAACAATCAATCTTCATCAACTTCAGGACCTCACTACACCGATGCAAAGTACGAAGATGTGAAATAATCAATCTTCTAAAGATTGAGAAATGGAAACCCAATATAACAAAGTGCTCACTTCATAGAAGTGGGCACTTTTTGATTGTATTATATAGGGTAAAAAATAAGCTCGACGACATTGTCGCCGAGCTTTATAAAGTCAAGATTATTCAGATTATAGAACAACCTTAGTTGTCTTAGAACCTTGCTTCTTGATGAAGATACCATTTTCAGGATTAGCAACCTTCACACCTTGTAGGTTGTAGTATTCAATAGGTGCGTTGTCGGTAGCAACTTCTTCGATAGCTACTGTTAGAGGGTCAATAGCCAAGAATGTCATATTCACAAGGTCGATAGTAAGGTTGAATGTACCTGTAGCACTAATCTTGCTGTCGTCAGAAGAACCCTTTGTGATTGTTGCTTCTTCGTTTACGATTGCATTTTGAACATAAAGAACACCAGCGTTGAAAGCATCCCAGCTACCCTTTTGTGTTGACAACTTGAAGCCTGTGTTTACGAAAGTTACATTATCAATAGTGTAAACGCCGTCAGTACCAGAGATTTCAAGAGGCTTAGCAGGATCCCAAGCATTATCGTGACCTACGATGTAAACCTTTTCAGGGTAAGTTACTGTAGTAGATGGAGTAGATTTCCAAGCTGCTACAACATCGTTTGCGGTGTAAGAACGATCTTGAACATCAGTTACTTTGTCGGCTTGCATTTCTACATAATCCCAACCTTCACCGCAAGTATATTTATATTTTACTTCGCTCTTCTTAAGATTGTCGATTGAAACAGTGAAGTTGTTGTCGCCAGCTTTTTCCATAGCTACGAATTTACCCCATTCGTTGAAAGAACCTACGATGTAGCAGTTTTCAGTACCAGCAGGAACTGTTACATTGAATACCAATGTTTCAGTTTCTTCCTCTTCTTCGCCACCACCTGTAGAGTTTTCTACCTTTTCAACTTGCCACTTACCTTCGCCATTCTTTGTAGTTAGCTTAAAGAATGATTCGCCTGAGATGCCAGTGATATCAACTGTTTGTTCAGTACCATTGTTGAAAATAAGGTTGATAGTTTTAGCATTGCGAATCAATGAGTAGTAGTATTCAGTACCATTTACTGTTGTTACGCCCATAGCATTACCTGGCCAAGTACCTGTGTATGTAGTATTGTTAGCGTCCCATGTGTATAGGTTCGCATTAGTCCATTTAGTTGAAGCTTTGTCAAGATAGATACCCCATTCGCTTGTAATAGCTGTAACCTTAAGAGTTTGTTCTGTGCTACCCAATTCTTGTGAGTTGCTATCTACGCATGCCACTTTCACTGTGTAATTGCCAGCTTCGCCTGCAACCCAATTAGCTGTAGTACCAGTAGTTGTAGTACCATCGATAGTGATTTGGATTGAAGAATTTTCTGGTTGACCCACTGCTGTTGCTGTGATAGTTACATTGTCGCCAGGATAGATAGTTTCACTTGGAGTCCAGCTCACGCCAAGCAACAATTCTTCAGTCTTGCCATAGTAGCTCCATGTACCACCACCTTTGTCCCAAGTGTTAGCCTTTACTGTGTAGTGGTTGTTTGTTCCGTCATATGTCAAGTCGGCTGTTTGATTCCACTTGTTGTTCCAGTTGTTAGCTGTTGTAGATGGATTCATACGGCAGAAAATCACATTAGTGTAGCTCTTTGAAGGAGAAGTAAGTTCATACAAATCAGTTTCTCCGGCAACCTTTGTCATTGACACCCATGCTTCACCATTGCCAAAGAAATAAGCGGCATAACGAGCATTTGATTGTTTCCAGTTTGAGTTTGGAGTAAGATACAACTTTGTTCCAGCTGGAATTGTAGCAGCATTAGCTACAAGTACGCTTAGAAGCAGCGTAAAAAGAAAGTAAAATTTCTTCATAATTGGTTAAGTTTTAATAGTGAATCGTATTAATGTTAAAAATATTCTATAGTAATATAGTTCGTCAAAATGAATCATAGTTGTTGAGTTCACAAAATTAATGTTTTTAATTTATTTACAATAATTTTTCATTAAAAAAATCGCGGGCGCAGTTGATTTTCGCTCATTTTGAACCGAAATAAAATCGTTTGCTATGCAGAGGTATAAAGTTTTTATAAAATAATATTTTGAGTTTAAGTGTATCAATGTTAACTTTGCAATATAAAATCATTTTCACTGAAAATAAATTTCAATAACTAATAAATCTCTCATTATGAAGAAAATTTTACTTTCTTTAATTTGCTTGATTAGCGCAATTGCTATCAATGCTGAAACGACAGTTTCTATCACATTTAAGGATCAAGGTTACACAAATGCTCAAGAAATTAAGAGTGTTACACTTGATGACAATATCAAAGTTACTTTTGATAAGGGTTCTAATTCAAACGCTAGTAAGTATTACAATACTGGTACTGCTATTCGTGTATATGCTGGTAATAAAATGACCATTGCAGGTGTTGATAATGGTGTGACTATTAGCAAAGTGTATTTAAAAGTTGGTAGTGGCAATAAGCTAAACAAAGCATCTACTGTTACTGCAGGTACTATTAATAATATTGATGACATAAAACCTTTCATTTCTGACATTAATTCTAATACTGTAACCTTAACTCAAGGTGGATCATCAGGACATGTTAGAATCGAGTCAATGGAAGTGGTTTATGAAGAGAGCGCTGCTACTCAAGTAGCTACTCCTGCAATCACTCCTAATGGTGGTGAAGTTTCTGCTACTGATGCAATCTCAATTTCATGTGCTACTGAAGGTGCTTCTATTTACTACACTATTGATGGTTCTGTACCAACTACTGAAAATGGTACTCTTTACGCAGCTCCATTCACTCTTGCTGAAGCTGCAACAGTGAAGGCTATAGCAGTTGCTGAAGGTCTTGATAATAGTGGTGTTGCTGAAGCTACATTCACTTTCCCTGCTGCAAATATCAATGAATTTATCACAAACAACTATAAGCATGCAAGCACTATCAGTGGTGCTGTAACTGTAGTGGCTCAACTTGGTTCATATTTGTTCCTACAAGACGAAACAGCTAAGATTATTGCTTTTGGTTCGTTGAATAAGACTTATAATAATGGTGACCAACTAACAGGCGTGAAGGGTACATATAACCTTTACAATGGTCTTCCTGAAATGAATGTTGAAGCAGCTTCTTTTGGTACTGCTACAACAGGTACTCCAGTTGAACCTACTACAATCACTCTTGCCGAACTTAAGAGCACTCCTCTTCTTACTTACATCAAGGTGGAAGGCGTAAAGGTTCCTACTGGTTCAGGTAAATCATTTACAATCACTGATGCTTCAGGTAGTGCAACAATGTACAACACAGCCGGTGCTGAAATCGTATCGGGTGAAAATATGATTGTTGAAGGTTTTGTAAGTTGCTACAATACTACAATCCAATTGTTGCCTATCAAGATCACAACACAATCAGGCAAGGAAGTGGTAGCTGCTCCTGTAATTGCTCCTAATGGTGGTGCTATCTCAGTTGATGCTGAAATCACAATCTCTTGCGAAACTGAAGGTGCTTCTATCTATTACACTATCGACGGTACTGAACCAAGCGCTGAAAACGGAACTCTTTACGAAGCTCCTTTCACTCTTGCTGAAGATGCTACAGTGAAGGCTATCGCAGTAGCTGAAGGTAAGGAAAACAGTTCTGTTACTGAAGCTGCATTCACATTGTTGAGTGCTACAGTATCTAATGTTACATTCGACTTCACTAAACCAAGCTCATTGAATCCAGTACAAGACGAACCTGCATTAGGTCAAAGCAAAGAAATCGTAGTAAATAACATTGTATTTACTGCAGGCAATGTTTCTCTATCATTCAACAAGGGTACAGCAGGTACTAATTGCCGTATTTGGGCTGGTACAAGCGCATACGACCTTCGTACATATAAGGGTTCTTCATTTACTATTTCTGCAACTGGTGCCGATATTACTAATATCGTGTTCACTGGTGGCAAAGCAAGTAAAACTCAAATGACTGCTAATGTAGGTGAATTTGTTGGTTCAACTTGGACAGGTTCTGCTCAATCAGTTGTATTTACAGCTACTGGAACAACAACCATCAATACTATTACAGTAACTTACGACACTGCAACAGCTATCGAAGAAATCGAAGCTGAAAATGCTCCTGTTGAATACTACAACCTACAAGGTGTGAAGGTTGCTAATCCTGAAAATGGTATATTCATCAAGAAGCAAGGTTCTAAGACAACTAAGGTTGTTCTATAAAAACATCTGAAAGATAATTAATATGCTATAGAGGGCTCGGCGATATTTTCGTCGAGCTCTTTTTTGTGAGAGTCGATAAAATCAGTACCTTTGTAATGCATATATAACTTATAGATAATAATGAAGTTTAGAAATATAATTTTATCGGCTGTGATGTCGGTGGCAATGCTTGGTAGTTGCTCGTCAACGCAGAAAACGAGCGAAACTGCTGTTACGAACGAATCTACAACCACTCAAAGTGTGGTGTTCGATGCTGATAGCGCTTATTCTTTTGTAAAGGCGCAATGCGATTTTGGTGCGCGCGTGCCCAATACTGTGGCGCATCGCCGTTGTGGCGATTATCTTGTGGCAAAATTGCAAGGTTATGGTGCTAATGTGATTGTGCAAGAGCCTGTGCTCACTGCTTATGATGGCACAAAGCTAAATGCGCGCAATATTATAGGTGAGTTTGCACCCGATGCAACTCGTCGCCTCCTTCTTCTTGCTCATTGGGATTGCCGTCCATGGGCCGATTGTGATCCCGATCCGAAGAATCATCGCAAACCAGTGATGGGCGCCAATGATGGTGCGAGTGGAGTGGGTGTTTTGCTCGAAATAGCTCGTTTGCTACAACAAAGATTGCCTAATGTGGGTGTTGACATTCTATTTGTTGATGCCGAGGACTGGGGCGACAGCGAAGGCGTGTCGGCTTCACCCGACGATTCGTGGGCGCTTGGTACTCAGTATTGGACTGCCAATCCTCACCGAATTGGGTATCGTCCTATGTTTGCCATTTTGCTCGATATGGTAGGTGCGCGTGGCTCGGTGTTCAGCCGTGAGTACTTTTCGATGCATTATGCGCCAGCTGTGGTGAATGAGGTGTGGAAAGTGGCTGCGCGTAGTGGCTATGGTAGCTATTTTGTCAATCGTGACGGTGGAGCTATTACCGACGACCATGTGTTTGTGAATCGTGCAGGCATTCCTGCTATCGACATTATCGCAATGGATCCTACTTCGGAAAATGGATTTTTCCCACAATGGCACACCATCGACGACACTATGCAACACATCGACCAAGCTACACTTAAGGCTGTGGGACAAACTCTCACAAACCTTATATATAGCTTGTAATAAATAACGAATAAATTAATAATCACTATAGATATGAAGAAAATAACAATTATGGCAGGTATTATCTTGGGAGCTACTACTGGGCTCGTAGGGTGTAATGGTCAAGCTAAGCTTGATTATCCTGAAACTAAAAAAGTGGATACTGTTGATGTATACTTTGGTACACAAGTTGCCGACCCTTATCGTTGGCTCGAAGATGATAACTCTACCGAGACTGCCGAATGGGTGAAGGCTCAAAATGCAGTTACTAATGACTATCTTTCAACTATCCCTTTCCGTGGTGAGTTGAAGGAAAAACTTACTGCGTTGTCAAACTATGAAAAAATGGGTACTCCTTGGAAAGAGGATGGCAAATACTATTTCTTCAAGAACGATGGACTACAAAACCAAAGTGTAATATACGAATGCGACTCACTTGGTGGCGAAGCGCGTGTACTTCTCGACCCTAATAAGTTGAGTGAAGATGGTACTGTGTCGCTTGGTTCGTTCAGCTTTTCTAAGGATAGAAAATATCTTGCTTATGTAATCTCTCGCAGCGGTAGCGACTGGAACGAAATATATGTGATGGACGCTGCTACAGGCGAATTGCTTGAAGACCACATCGAGTGGGCTAAATTCACTGGCGTGAGCTGGCAAGGCGACGGTTTCTATTATAGTGCTTACGATGCTCCTGCCGATGGCAAGGGATTGTCGGCTAAGAACGAGTTCCAAAAGGTGTATTACCACAAGATTGGCACTCCTCAATCACAAGACCGCTTGGAATATATGAACAAGCAACACCCACTTCGCTTCTATCAATTGGGTGTAACCGAAGATGAGCGTTTCCTTGTGCTTTATGAAAGCGACGGCGAGGGTAATGCAATCTATGTGAAGGACACTAAGGCTCCTAATGCTAAATATGTGTGCATTGCCGACGATATGTCGAAGGATAATGGAATCGTTTACAGCGACGACAAGCGTATCTTGATGAAGACCAACGAAGATGCACCTAATTATAAGGTTGTAGCCTTCGATGTGAAGAATCTTGGCGTAGGCAAGGGTAAAGTGCTTATTCCTGAAACCGAAAACTTGCTTGAAAGCGTTAATATGGCTGGCGATAAGATGATTGTTACTTATATGGAAAATATTGCCAACCACGCATATCTTCTTGATGGCAATGGCAATAAGATTCGCGAAATCAAGTTGCCTACAGTGGGTTCAGTGGGCTTCTCTTCAAGCCACAAGCACAACGAGGTGTTCTATTCGTTCTCAAGCTACACTTTCCCTGGCACTATCTATAGCTACGACCTTGAAAAGGACGAATCGGCTATGATTTTCACTCCTAAAGTGGATTTCAACCCTGAAGATTATGTTACCGAACAAATATCTTACCCAAGTAAGGACAGCACAATGGTTAATATGTTCATCACCTACAAGAAAGGTCTTGAACGCAATGGTAAGAATCCAGTGTTCTTGTATGGTTACGGAGGCTTTAACATCAGCCTAAACCCTGGATTTAGCGCAATGCGCATTCCATTCATCGCTAATGGTGGTATCTATGTAGTGGCTAACCTTCGTGGTGGTGGCGAATTTGGCGAAGAATGGCACAAGGCAGGTACAAAGATGCAAAAGCAAAATGTATTTGACGATTTCATTGCTGCTGCCGAATATCTTGTTAAGGAAGGATATACTTCACCTGAGCATATAGCTATCAATGGTGGTTCTAATGGTGGTCTTCTTGTGGGTGCTGTAGTAAATCAACGCCCTGACTTGTTCCGTGTAGCAGTGCCACAGGTGGGTGTAATGGATATGCTTCGCTATCACACATTCACTATCGGTTGGAACTGGGCAAGCGACTATGGTCGTAGCGACGACAGCCAAGAAATGTTTGAATACCTATATGGCTATTCTCCACTTCACACCATCAAGAACGACGGCACTAAGTATCCTGCTATCATGGTTACTACTGCCGATCACGACGACCGCGTAGTACCTGCACACTCTTTCAAGTATGCTGCACAACTTCAAGCATCATACACTGGCGATGCTCCTAAGATTATTCGCATCGAAAGCAATGCTGGTCACGGTGGTGGCAAACCTATTGCAAAGGTTATCGACGAACAAACCGACATCTGGTCGTTCATCATGCACAACCTCGGCATGAAATTCAAAAAATAAAGTCTAAAACACTAAAAACCATTTTGTTATGAAAAAGATATTTTTGTTAATCTCAATGATTGCAATTTCATCGTTGTGTCTTTATGCACAAAAGAAAGATGTGGTTGTAAATAAACAGACAACAAATGGTATCGAGTATTATAGTATGAGAAAGGGTACTACTGTGGGTTGTATGGACTTACAGAAGAAAGTTATCATTCCACTTAGCAGAGGTTATGAGTCTGTATATCCTCAAAAGTTGAAAGATAATTATCCTTTAACTTATCAAGTCAAAAAGAATGGTTTTGCTGGAATTTGTGATGCCTCTGGTAAGGAAATATTATCTCCGAGTAAAGGCTACTTAAGAGCTTATTATACTCAATCTAAGAATGGGCTTGGATATATTGCAATTACTGGAAAGGATAATAAAAAAGGTGTTTGCGATTTGACGGGTAATGAAATCATTGCTCCAAAATATGAGAGTGTGATATATATGGAGAATGGTTTTAGAGTGAAAGAATCGGGTGCTTCATCTTATACAGATACAGGTGTATTACTTACAATAAATAATGTACCTTCAAAAAAGGAAAGCATCAAAGAGACTGTTCAACACCAACCTGTAGCTGAAGATTCTATAAAAGTAAGAAAAGTAGACTACAAAGGCTATGAATATTATGTCCTTGAAAAAGGAAAATATCAAGGCTGCATGGATTCAAAGAAGAATGTTATCATTCCTCTAAGTCGGGAGTATGAGCTTGCTTATTTAGTAGAATGTGAAGGTATTCGTTATTATATCGTAGAAAAAGGCAAAAATAGCGGAATTTGTGATGCATCAGGAAAAGAGATTATTTCGCCTAAACAAGGTTATTCGTTTGCTTGTTTAGTAAATAATTCTGATAACTTCTATTATTCAGTAGAAAAAGGTGGAAAGAATGGAGCTTGTGATATGTCGGGGAAAGAAGTAATTACTCCTAAATATTATAGTGTAATATATAATCTGGAAGGATTCTCGGTTAAGGATTCTGAAAATGGTGAATACCGTGAAACAGGTGTAATGCTTAATTCTCGAGGTATAGCAAGTAATAATGTCGTTAATCGTCTGAAACAAGTGGAAGATGATGGATTTGTGTGGTACAAACTTTATAAAAACGGAATCTATGGAGCCGAAAATGCTAATGGTAAAACATTAATTCCACTATCACGCAAATATACCGATATTTATTACTGGGACGGGAAAGATGGCAAGAAGGGCTATTTTGAGTGCACGGTAGGCGACAAAGAGGGAGTTTGCACAATTGATGGCGCCGAGATTATTCCTCCTAAATATGATGGTGTTATCTATTCGGGGAAATATGGTTTTAGTGCAAGGAGAAATAAAGATGAAAATTTCAAAGACTTAAATATTATTCTTGCCGATAATGGTTTAGTTCAGAAGAAAACAAATCCTACACGACAATATGTAGCGCAAAATAATAGTTCTTCTCAAAGCTATAGCCATAATCACAATCATTCTCATAGTGCCAATAGCGGTTCTACTCCTAAAGCACAAAGAATACATGAGATGAATGGTTATACCGACATTATACCTCAAGCCAATGGAACTAAATTGATGATAACACATCAAATATGTTTCCATTGTAAAGGTCTGCGTATGTGTTCGGTATGTGGTGGTAGAGGTGGTATTATACATCCTTTTTTAGGTACATATATTCCTTGTACTAATTGTATGTCATCTGGTTCATGTAAATATTGCCGAGGTACAGGAGAACAAGTTTTTCAGTCAGTAGTAGACGGTCAAGGTAATGGTTATGGTGTTGACATGAATGGCAATGTTGTTACTACAGGAGGTAGTGGAGGTTATAGTGGAAGTTCATCAAAAAGAAGTTCAAGTTCCTCAAACAATCGAAAAAAGGATTACATAGAAGTCATAGAATATTCACCTAATTATACAGGGCAAGATAATAGTGAATGGTGTGATATATGTAAAAAAATAGCTCCGGCTCATAAGCACATCAAAAAATGATATTAAAATAAAAGAACAGGTTGAGTGGAAAATTCCTCTCAACCTGTTTGCTTTTTCTGGTTTTACTTTTCGCTTTACTTATCGTTGCTTTCGCGCATTGCAGCGAAGATCTTTGCTTCGATTTCTTCGGCAAGTTCTGGATTGTCGGCAAGTGTGCGCTTTGCAGCTTCGCGTCCTTGACCGATTTTTGATTCTTCATAAGAGAACCATGCTCCACTCTTTCTCACGATACCATATTGAACACCAAGGTCCACAAGTTCGCCAATCTTAGAGATTCCTTGACCGAATAGGATTTCAAATTCAGCCTTACGGAATGGAGGCGCAACCTTGTTCTTCACCACTTTCACGCGAGTTTGGTTACCAAGCACTTCTTCACCGTCCTTGATTTGACCGATGCGACGAATGTCGATGCGCACCGATGAATAGAACTTCAATGCGTTACCACCAGTAGTAGTTTCAGGTGAGCCAAACATCACGCCAAGCTTGTCGCGCAACTGATTGATGAAAATACATGTAGTATTAGTTTTTGAGATAGTTGCTGTGAGCTTGCGAAGAGCTTGCGACATAAGTCGAGCTTGAAGACCCATTTTGCTGTCGCCCATTTCGCCTTCGATTTCAGCCTTAGGAGTAAGAGCTGCTACCGAGTCGATAACGATAATATCGATAGCCGATGAGCGAATAAGCTGGTCGGCAATTTCAAGAGCTTGTTCGCCATTATCAGGTTGTGAAATCCACAAGTTGTTAACATCTACGCCAAGTTTTTCGGCATAGAAACGGTCGAAGGCGTGTTCAGCGTCGATAATTGCTGCGATACCACCTTGCTTTTGTGCTTCAGCGATAGCATGGATAGCAAGAGTTGTCTTACCCGACGATTCTGGACCATATATTTCAACGATACGGCCTCGTGGATAACCGCCCACACCAAGAGCATAGTCGAGAGCAATAGAGCCTGTAGGAATCACTTCCACATCTTCCACACTTTCGTCGCCCATTTTCATGATTGAGCCACGACCATAGGTCTTATCAATCTTATCCATTGCTATTTGCAATGCTTTAAGCTTTTCAGCCGATACCGGAACTCTTTCCGGTGCTTTTGCTTTCTGTTCAAGTTCTTCCATCTTTCTATATTTTATTATTTGTTTAAATTCAATATTTGGTTTGCACTATCTTTAGCATTCACATCACTGATAATGTCCTCAATTACACCTACTTCGTTGATGAGGAAGGTGGTGCGGTTAGTGCCCATATATTCTCCTGCTGAGAATTTTTGTAACTTCCAGACACCGAACATTTTAGATAGCGTTAAGTCCTTGTCGCTAATCAGTGGAAACGGTAGTGAAAGTTCCTCGGCAAATTGCCTATGCGATTCGGGTGTATCTGTACTGACTCCCAGTACTTTATAACCAGCTTTGAGTAGCTTGTCGTACCCTGTCGCAAGGGAGCATGCTTCTTTCGTGCATAATGGTGTGCCATCTTTGGGGTAAAAGTACAGCACTAATTTAGTTCCTGCAAAATCCTTTGCACTCCATTCTTTACCGTAAGCATCGGTACCCAAGATTTCGGGAATTTTGTCTCCTTTTTTCATAATTGTGTAAATTTTGAAGGCCCAGTTCTCTCACTTGGCGCATTAAAGGAGATTCCTTTATTTGTGTGCAAAGTTATGACCTATCTGGGCATGTTTATTACACACAACATTTAAAAAAGATAAATGTTAGATTTTGCGATTATTTTTTAAGCAACTTTTGCAGTAGTTCAGGTTCGTTGGTGGTAATAAAGTCAACACCTTGCTCGATACACCACTTCATATCCTCTTCTTTGTTCACCGTCCACACATTCACTTTCATACCCAAGTCGTGGCATTCTTTGATCCATTCAGGGTGTTTCTTGAATACGCGAATATTGTAGTCCATACCAGCTGCACCAAGTTTGTGCAATTCTTGAGGAGTTTTTTCGCCGTTAAGGTAATACACAGGAGTGCCCTTAGGAGCATATTTGATAAATTCTTCAAGAGCATCGGCTGAGAAAGTGATGTATTCTACTCGGTCGTTGAGTCCCATGCGATCCACCATCATGATGCCATCGATAACAGCCTTAGCTTCTTGTAAACGATTCTTGTGAGGCTTTAGTTCAAATACAAGTCGAGTGGTGCAGTCCTTACCAGCTTGAAGATATTGCTTCAATGAAGGTAGGTTTTCGCCATTTGACAACAAGATAGCGCGTGCGTCCTTTGATTGAGAGGTTTCGATTTCAACACCCTTGAACACAGCATCGTGATTCACCACAAGCACATCGTCGGCAGTGAGCCACACATCAAATTCGGAGCCATAACATGCTATTGAGTCGGCTTTCACGAGCGCACGGATTGAATTTTGCGATGAGCCGTCGGTTTTCCAATAACCACGGTGAGCAATCACTTCAGTTTGTGCCATAGCGCACAAAGTACCCATTATAAAAAACAAAACACCAAGTATTCTCATAATAAAAACGAATTAATAGTTATAGAGTTTTATAGTAGTACAAATATACGCATTTTTTCTTATTTTTTGCAGTTTCGTGGGTGATAGTGCAAAATTTCTTCGCGCAGGAATGTACGGTCGATGTGAACATAAATTTCGGTTGTGGTAATGCTCTCATGTCCGAGCATTTGTTGGATGGCACGCAGATTGGCTCCACCTTCAAGCAGGTGGGTTGCAAATGAGTGTCGCAATGTGTGAGGGCTCACTGTTTTCTTGATTCCCGCAGCCTCGCACAAGTCCCTGATGATGTAGTATATCATCACTCGCGTGAGCTTATTGCCACGCCTATTGAGGAATAAGATGTCTTCGCAACCGCGTTTCACAGGCACGCTGGCACGAGAATCTCTCATATATTTGTCTATTTCATCGAGAGCGACTTGTGAGATAGGCACAAGTCGCTGTTTATCACCCTTACCTATCACTATCACATAGCCCTCGTTGGCATAGATGTTGCTGATGCGAAGATCGACAAGTTCGCTCACACGAAGTCCACATCCATAAAGCGTCTCAATGATGGCACGATTGCGTTGCCCCTCGGCTTTGCTCATGTCAATAGCGTCAATCATAGCGTCAATCTCGCTTACTGTCAGCACAGTAGGTAAATGTCGCCCCAAGCGTGGAGTTTCGAGTAGCAGAGTAGGATTTTTGTCGATGTAACCTTCCATTTTAAGGTATTTGAAAAACATCTTCAGCCCCGATACGATGCGTGCTTGCGAAGCAGGAGCCATGCCGAGGTCGCGAAGAATGCACACAAAGTTGTGCAGATCGTCTTCCTCTACCTCCTGGATAGGTTTGTCTTGCAAGTAGCTCACAAATTTCTCCACATCGTGACGGTAGCCATCGGTTGTGTTAACCGAAAGCCCCTTTTCCAAGCGCAGATACATCAAGAACCTGCCTATCACATCAGTTATGCTATGAATATTTCTCATCTTATACCTTGCAAAGCTATAAAAAATAAATGTTTTTTGTAACTTTACAGCTCAAATAAAATTTAAAAAACTATGAATCAAGAAAAGAAACAAACCAATCTCTTGAAGAATAAAAATCTTATAGGCGCAATCGTTGCTATTGTAGTGATGGCAGTGATTTCGCTCGTATATTTCTATCCCGATGCTATAAATGGCAATGTGTTGCAACAACACGACTCAACACAAGGTATAGCAAATGGTCAAGAAGCTAAAGCTTTTACCGAAGCCACAGGTGAGGTAACCCGTTGGACCAATTCGCTATTCTCGGGTATGCCAACATTCCAAATCTCGCCTTCTTATGAGAGTACCAAACTTGTGAGTTGGATAGGAAAGGTGTATGGATTAGGATTGCCAGCACCAGCCAATCTTATCTTTATGATGATGATAGGTTTCTTCATACTTATGCTTGCATTCAAGGCACGATGGTATGTAGCACTATTTGGAGCTATTGCCTATGCCTTTTCAACCTATTTCTTCATCATTATCGGCGCAGGACACATTTGGAAATTTGCGACACTCACCTATGTGCCACCAACAATAGCAGGTATCGTGTGGTGTTATCGCAAGAAATATGCACTTGGGGGTATAGTAGCTGCCCTTGCTGCAACTATGCAACTCGCTTCTAACCACTTCCAGATGACCTATTACTTCGCGTTCCTTATCGTCGCTATGGCAATAGGTTACTTGGTGAAGGCTATCAAGGAAAAGACTGTGAAAGACTGGGGAATCGGCACAGGTGTGCTTGCTGTAGCAGCCATTCTTGCCGTAGCAGCCAATGCTCCAAATCTTTATAGCACCTACGAATATAGCAAAGAAACAATGCGTGGTGGACACTCTGAAATCACAACAAATGACGATGTAAATGCACCAAAGGGTTTGGATAAGAGCTATATCACAGCATGGAGTTATGGTATCGACGAAACAGCCAGTCTCATCGTGCCTAATGTGAAGGGTGGAGCCACTATCCGACCAGAAAGAGGACAAAACAAGTTGATGTCGCTTGCCGAAACCAAGACAGCACAAGACCTTCTAAATAGTGGAAAGATTTCGGGCGAAGAATATCAATATCTATCACAATTCCCACAATATTTTGGCGACCAACCTATGACTAATGGCCCAGTGTATGTGGGTGTAGTAGTGTTTGCCTTGTTCTTGCTTGGCTGTGTTACAGTGAAAGGTGCAGTGAAGTGGGCGTTGCTCGTAGCCACACTATTATCGTTGCTAATGGGGTGGGGACACAATGCGATGTGGTTCACCGACATGATGATCGACCACTTCCCACTTTACAATAAATTCCGTACTGTGGCGAGTGCCTTCGTAGTGCTTGAATTCACCATTCCGCTACTTGCAGCCCTTGCACTCAATCAGATCTTCACCGAAGAAAATTTTGCTAAGAAATACAAGAAAGCCATTATCGGCTCGTTTGCATTCACAGCATTGGCATGTTTGCTCATTTACATTGCTCCAGGCATGTTTGATGGCTTCTCTCAACAAGAACGCGACCAATACATCGCAAGTGGAGTAGCATTACAAGTTCCACGACTATTTGAAGCCATCAAGACCGTTCGCCTCGAAATGGTGAGCGCCGATGCATTGCGTAGTCTTATATTTGTGATATTCGGATTTGGCGCGCTATTGCTATTCTTTGCTAAGAAACTCAATGCTACTGCAAGTGGCGTGGTGATAACTGTGGTTATACTTGTGGATATGTTCTCGGTGAACAAACGCTACATCAGCACTACATCGTTCACATCGCCAATGCCACAAACCGAACAAATCGCTGCTCGACCTGTCGACAAGCAGATTCTACAAGACACTACGCTGAACTATCGCGTAGTCGACTTTAATAAATTTGGCGAAGCCACTCCATCCTACTATCACAAGATGATTGGTGGTTATCACGCAGCCAAGCTTACTCGTTACCAAGACCTTATCGACCACCAAATCAATAAGGGCAATATGGAAGTGCTAAATATGCTAAATGCAAAGTACTTCATCATCAACGACAATGAGGCACAAGTGAATCCCGACGCTTTGGGCAATGCTTGGTGGGTTGAAAAGGTTGACTTTGTGGCTACTCCAAGAGAAGAAATGGCCTATCTATCTACTATCAATGCCGATTCAACAGCTGTGGCCGATGTGAAATTCAAAGAAATGCTTGGCGATAGCTTTGCACCAATAGCCGAAGGCGATACAATATACGAAACCACTTATGCACCTAATGAGCTCAACTATCAAGCTGTAACACAAAACGGCGGCGTGGCAGTGTTCTCTGAAGTATATTTCCCTTGGGGTTGGAAGGCTACTATCGACGGACAACCAGCCGAGATAGCTCGCGTGAACTATGTGCTTCGTGCATTGAAAGTGCCTGCTGGCGAACATACAATTAACTTTAAATTTGAACCCGACGCAGTGATTACAGCCGACCGCGTAGCCTATGCTGCTATAAGCATCATTTACATAGCTATCGTGGCAAGCATCGGCGTAGCATTGTGGCGTAAACGCAAAGATCTTAAGAAGGATTGAAACTAAAAAAGATTAAACAATACATTACGGCTCTGCGTCGTTATCATCGTAGCAAGGGGCATGGCATACATTCGCCTTTCGCATTCAAATTTGTGCTGAATGTGCTTCGCGAACGCTTGCCCTATTATGCCTACGACGATATCATGCAGTTGCGCAAGCAAGCCAAGGAGCAATCGAGCACATTGTTGCATCGTCCTCGCATTATCTCAAAGAAAAGTGCGAAGATGCTCTTTCGTATTGTGAACTATTTCAATCCCGAAGCCATTTTGCAGGTGGGTACCAACTATGGTGTGTCGAGTGTATCGATGCTTGCGGTTAATAGTCGCACTGCGTTGTACTTGTGCAAGCCCGATGTGAACGAGTTTCCTATCACTCACGACATCTTGTCCCACTATGGCAATCCATTAAGCATATATCCCACTTTCAAGGATAGTGTAGCAGCCTATGGCGAAACAACCACTGGTAAGACTTCTCCGTTTGTGCTTGTGAACGACATAAATCCCGACGAATACAATGCCATACTTTCTTATCTCTATCGAGTGAGAAATGCGCATGGCGTAATCATCATTCGCAACCTATCGCGTAAGTCGTCGCTATATGCGTTGTGGGAGGCATTGCGCGATGCAGCGCCCACAGGAATGACCTTCACCAACAACAAAACGGCTATAATAGTGGCTACACCTAAGTTGCCACATCAGAATTTCTCATTGTGGTTCTAAAAAACTCATTTTATTAATCTCATCACGATTGTTATCCTTATGAATATAGTTAAATTATCAGGTAGTGTAGGCGAACAAATGTTTCAATATGCCTTCTATATGCGACTACGCAAGAACCAGCCCGATGCGCTCATCGATGCACCGAGCGATTGGATAGGAAGGATGTACCCAGGACTGCCATTCAAGACCGTTGCAACACGAAAAGAAGTGAGCAGTGTACACAAGTCTATATTGGGCACACTTTCGGGCGTGAAATGCACAGGAACCGACTATAAGGAGCAGGATAACTCTTACAAGGCCGACTTGATGGAGCGCACCGACACCTATTTTGACGGGGCGTGGCTTTCTTATCGCTATTTCGATGGCATAGCTCGAGAAGTAGAGCAAGCGTTCACCGTTTCGCCTAAACGACTCACTGGTGGCACTCAAAAAGTGATAAAAATGCTTGAAGACGAAGCCGAATCGGTGTCTATTCATGTGTATCGTCCCACAAGCAAGCAGAACACTTGCACCAAGGACTACTATAACTGGGCAATAGCTCACATACGCACATATATCGACAAACCATTCTTTGTGATTATTACTGACGACGAAAAGTGGGTGAAAGAAAATCTGTTGCTCGACGAAAAAGAATACATCTGCATTGTAGCAGCAGCCAACACACATTTCTCGATAATCCAACTGTTTAATCACGCAAAGCACAACATTATTGCTAATACGCTTGAAAGTTGGTGGGCAGCATGGCTCAATCCTAATCCCGATAAAATAGTTATCGCGCCTAAGAAATGGAGTCACACAGCCGAATATCCCGACCTTATTCCACTCTATTGGATATCAATCCCTACTACTTGATAGGGATATTAGAGTGCTACTTCAGTGATATAAGGGAAATAGCTGTTTTTAAAGAGAAATACATTTTTTGCGTACAATAATAGCCTTTAAAGTGCATTTGCGTACTTTTTGCGTACAATTTTTCTTGGAATAGGGGTAAAAACAGTACTATTTTTGCATCAAAATCAGTATTAACTATTAAATTTTTTAATTATGAGAGCGAACAGAAATATAGTAGTAATTTTGATGGCACTAATATGCTCATTTAGTATAACAGCTCAAGAGATTGTACCAATCGATCCAACGAATCTACTAACAAAGGAACAAAAGAGAACACAACAATATGCTAAAAAGATATTGAGTTCTCAAAACAATACAATTTCTTTACCAATAGAATTTAATCACCTAATAGGTGATAGTTTGACTAACACTCCATATAAGTTAGATCCAAATTGGAGTAAAGCTTATTTTGTTGAGGCAGAAAATAAGTGTGCTAATTTATTCATTCCATTAGTCGCAAAAAAGGATGGCATTCAATCAGTGTTGAATGTATTTAGAGATAATGAAGGAAACTTCTATCGCAGAGTAATTACTTATAATCAAACGCAGAAGGATACGATTAAAGAGGAAATCATTATGGAATCTAACCTTGCAGGTTTTTTATTAAATGCGGAGATTTTGCATAATGAAAAACTTGTGAGTCAAATTAATGGCGTGGTGGGCGATAATGGAATAGTTGAGTACAAATCAAGTTCAAAAAAGAATAAGATAGCCTATGATCGCTTCTCATCGGTTAATCCAAGCTATCAAAAGAATTATGCCGACACTTATGAATTCTTGCACTTTAATGATAAGCCTTATATATCTTGGGGTACATTAAAAACTGCACATTAAGTAGAATTTTAAGACTATAAAAATAATATGCAGAGTGTGGCTATGCCATGCTCTGCATTATTTTGGGGTGATATTAGGGTGGGCTATTCTAAAGTGCAATTAGCCTTTCCCTGTGATGATTTTCTTGATTTCGTTGAGTTTGTTTAGTGCTTCAACTGGAGTGAGGTTGTTGATGTCGACATGTAGAATTTCGTCGCGCACTTGGCATAGCACAGGGTCTTCAAGTTGGAAGAACGATAGCTGCATGCCAGGAGTAGAACTACCCACTTCAGCAAGGTTTTTGTGCATAGATTCGCTGTTGCCGCTATTGTTGTCTTCAAGGATTTTGAGCACCTCGTTGGCACGCGAAACGATAGTGCTTGGCATGCCCGCAATCTTAGCCACATGAATACCGAAACTGTGTTGACTACCTCCACGCACGAGTTTGCGTACAAACACCACTTTGCCTGCAATTTCTTTCACCGACACATTGTAGTTGGCAATGCGCTTGAAAGTTTTCTCCATTTCATTGAGTTCGTGGTAGTGAGTAGCAAACAGAGTCTTGGCGCGAGCTCGAGAGTTCTCGTGAATATATTCCACGATAGCCCAAGCGATAGAAATACCGTCGTAGGTACTTGTACCACGACCGAGTTCGTCGAATAGGATAAGGCTACGCTCGCTGATATTGTTGAGGATAGACGCAGCTTCGGTCATTTCCACCATGAAAGTAGATTCACCGAGCGAAATGTTGTCGCTTGCACCCACGCGAGTGAAAATCTTGTCCACAATACCTATTTGCGCCGCTTCAGCTGGCACGAAACACCCTATTTGCGCCAGGAGTACGATGAGGGCTGTTTGACGCAAGAGCGCCGATTTACCCGCCATGTTAGGCCCAGTGATCATAATGATTTGTTGGGTGTCGTTGTTGAGCGTAACACTATTAGTGATATATTTTTCTCCCATTGGGAGTTGGTTTTCGATAACAGGGTGTCGACCTTCGGTGATTTTTAATTCGAGTGAGTCGTTCACTTCGGGACGATTGTATTTGTTTTCGATAGCAGTGCGAGTGAAGGCACACAAGCAGTCGAGTCGTGCCACAAGGTTGGAATCGACTTGAATAGCAGGGATGAATTCGCCCACAGCTGCAACGAGTTCGTTGAAGAGTCGCATCTCGATAGATTGAATCTTCTCTTCGGCACCGAGAATTTTCTCTTCATATTCTTTCAGCTCTTGAGTAACATATCGTTCGGCACTTACAAGTGTTTGCTTGCGAATCCATTCGGCAGGCACTTTGTCCTTGTGCGTGTTGCGCACCTCAATGTAGTAGCCAAACACATTGTTGTAGCTGATTTTGAGGCTTGGAATGTTGGTGCGTTCGCTTTCGCGTTGTTGAATCTTGAGCAGATAGTCTTTGCTCGACGCCGATAGTTCACGCAAGTCGTCGAGTTGGTCGTCAACGCCATTTCTAATCACATTGCCACGATTGAGCATATTAGGCGCATCTGGATTGATTTCGCGCTCGATGCGTTCGTAGATGGTCTTGCATGGGTTGAGTTGCTCGCCAAGGGCATTAAGCACAGCATTGTCGGCATTTTCGCATAGTTGCTTGATAGGCTCGATGGCTCCAAGCGCGTTTTTGAGTTGCACCAGTTCACGAGGAGTGATGCGTCCCACAGCCACCTTGGAGATGAGTCGTTCCATATCGCCGATAAGCTCGAGTTGTTCCTTCACGAGTTCGCGTCCGTCACGGTCCTTGAAGAAATATTCCACCACATCGAGGCGATTGTTGATTTGCTTCACATCCTTAAGTGGGAACAATATCCAACGGCGAAGCAAACGCGCTCCCATAGGCGACATAGTGCGATCGATAACCGATAGCAGGCTCTTACCGTCGTCGCACATAGGGTCGATAAGTTCGAGGTTGCGCACAGTGAAACGGTCGAGTCGCACATAACGCTCTTCCTCAATGCGAGACAGCGAGGTGATGTGTGATATTTGAGTGTGCTGTGTGAGATCGAGATAGTGCAAAATAGCTCCCGAAGCCGTGATGGCGTCGGTCATTTGATGAATGCCAAAACCTTTCAGATTTTTTGTCTCGAAGTGTCGTAGTAGTCGGTCGTTGGCAGAGTCGAACGAGAATGTCCAGTCGTCGAGTTCGAAAGTGAGGTATTTGGCTGTAAACGAAGCATTAAAGAGTTGTCGGTTGCTTCGTTCGATAAGCACTTCCTTAGGTGAGAAATTGGCAAGTAGCTTGTCGATGTAGTCCACTTTGCCTTCGGCAGTGAGGAATTCTCCCGTACTGATGTCGAGGAATGCCACGCCACATTGCTTTTTGCTGAAATGTACAGCAGCAAGGAAGTTGTTTTCGCGGTGGTTGAGGATATTGTCGTTGATTGATACCCCAGGAGTAACCAGTTCGGTGATGCCACGCTTCACCAGTTTCTTGGTGAGTTTAGGGTCTTCGAGCTGTTCGCATATAGCTACGCGCTTACCTGCGCGCACGAGCTTGGGCAAATAAGTGTCGAGTGCGTGGTGAGGAAATCCTGCCATTTCGATTGATTTAGCGGCTCCATTGGCACGGCGTGTGAGAGTAATACCTAAAATTTCGGACGCAGCAATGGCGTCTTCACAATAAGTTTCGTAGAAGTCGCCCACACGAAATAAAAGCACAGCATCGGGGTGCTTTGCTTTCATCTCAAAATATTGCTTCATTAGCGGGGTTTCAACAACATCTTTTGCCACTGTATTCTATAGTTTAAATTCATACAAAAATACTAAAAAACTGCCAATTCCACAAATGGGCAAAGGTTTATCTTCGATTTGTGGAGGTGAGTGGGTGGATAATTGTATAAAATGTGTTATAGGGTTTCTTTATGTGTAAAAATCGGATTATCTTTGCATTGTGAATGGTGCAAGGCGATTGGAGAAACTTGCGTTAGCACAAATTTGTTATCTAAAAAAGACTATGGAGAATAAAGAAAAGCTAAATACTGAAGAAAAAGATGTTCGTCAAACAGGCGGATTGAAAGAGCGCTTGGCTCGCGTGAAGAAAAGTCGCTGGATACGCTTTGGCGTTGTGTCGGTGATATTCTTGGTGTGGGTTATATGGCTTGGCTCGTGGTGGGTGTTGCCATTTTGGCTATTGCTTGCCGATATTTATCTCACTCAGTTCATTCCTTGGACTTGGTGGAAGCACACCAACAACAAAATGGTGCGCAGTGTGATGAGTTGGGTAGATGCTATCGTGTATGCGCTCATCTTGGTGTATTTTGTTTTCCTTTTCATTGGTCAAAACTATCAAATCCCATCGTCATCGCTTGAAAAGTCGCTTCTTGTGGGCGATTATTTGTGGGTGAACAAGATGATTTACGGACCTCGTGTGCCTAACACTCCTCTTCACTTCCCATTGGCTCAAAACACTATGCCAGTGCTTGGTTGTAAGTCTTATATAGACTATCCTCAATGGGATTATCATCGCTTGAAGGGTATTCGTGGTGTGGAACGCAATGACATTGTGGTGTTCAACTTCCCTGCTGGCGATACAGTGGCTCTAAAGGTGCAAAATCCCGATTATTATACGCTATGCGAGACTGTGCCTGGTGGTCGCGAAACAATTTTGCGCAACAAGGAGGAGTTTGGCGAAGTGATTTATCGTCCAGTGGACCGTCGTGAGAATTATGTGAAGCGTTGTCTTGGTTTGCCAGGCGAAACGCTCAAGATTGTGAACAATGTGGTTTACATTGATGGAAAACCTCTTGTTGATCCTGAAAATGTGCAATTCAACTACTTTATCCAAACTGATGGTCGTGCTATCACACAATCGGTGTGGGAAGAACTTGGTGTGAGTGTCGACGATCGCAGTATTGTAAGTGTTGACTCGCCTGAAGCAGCGTTGAGCGCAGCAAGTATCGGTTTGCAAGTGAATATCGATGGCACAGTGAACCCTATCTATCAATCTCCACTTACTAAGGATATGAAGGCAAAACTTGAGGCTATGCCTTGGATTGTGGCTGTGGTGAAAGCTCCTGCAGTGGAATATGTGAATGTGTATCCTATCACTCGTGATTATGGTTGGACTCGTGCCAACTATGGCGAGGTGTGGATTCCTGCTAAGGGACAAAGCATCGCTCTTACTCTTGACAATCTACCAGTGTACGAACGCTGTATCAAGAACTACGAAGGCAACGACCTCGAAGTGCGTGACGGCAAGATATATATCAATGGCATCGAAACCAACGAATATACATTCAAGATGGACTATTATTGGATGATGGGCGACAATCGCGACAACTCAGCCGACTCGCGCTACTGGGGATTTGTGCCTGAAGACCACATTGTGGGCGCTCCTATATTCGTGATAGTGTCGTTCGACAAGGATAAGGGCGGCATTCGTTGGAATCGCTTATTTGTCGATGCTAACCCAGATAAGTAATATGCGTTACGATACAGGTGTTTTTAGCCTTGCCTATGCAGGAAGTGTGCGCTACTATGCTGCGATGCTTGCTTGCCGACGAGTGGTTGTTCACACAGCCGAACGCAGCAAGAAGACGCCTTGGTGTGCGCATCATTGCCGTGTGATAGGGGCTAATGGTGAGCAAACGCTCACTCTGCCGCTTGTTAAGCCTGCATGTGGAGCAGTGAATACACTCGAAATATCGGAGCATGGTGATTGGCGTCGTACTCACTGGGGTGCAGTGTTCTCGGCTTATGGTAAATCGCCATTTTTTGAGTACATAGCCGATGATCTTGAGGCTATCTATAACGATACAAGTATCACAAGCCTTGCCGATTTTAATATTGCTATTCATCGCCTTGTAATCGACTTTCTCGACCTTCCTATCGATGTGGAATATGTCGATGAATTGCCCGAAATGAGTGAGGGTGTTGTGGATTTAAGAGGAAAAGTGGGAATGTCGTCGGCCGACAGCCTCGATTGGATAGCCGATGAGTCTTATTGGCAAGTGTGGCAAGATCGACATGGTTTCCGTCCCGATCAAAGTATTTTCGACTTGCTTATGACCAATGGACGCGAAGCGTTGTTCATTCTTGAACGAATGATAAAGTGAAAAACTTGAGAAAACTATTATAATCGAAAAATGCAGATGAGAAGCTAAGTTCCATCTGCATTTTTTGTGTATTTAGAGTGGGAAATTGTCCTAACTGTTACGGATTTGTCCGTCGCCTGTGATGATGTATTTGTAAGTTGTGATTTCAGGCAATCCCATAGGTCCACGCGCATGGAGTTTCTGTGTAGAAATACCTATTTCAGCTCCAAATCCGAATTGTCCACCGTCGGTGAATGAGGTAGGCACATTGGCATACACGCATGCTGCATCTACTTCTTTGCTAAATCGTGCTTGTGCATCGGCACATTCGGCTACAATACATTCGCTGTGCTTCGATGAATGAGTGGCAATGTGTGCGAGGGCTTCGTCGATGCCTGCAACAGTCTTAACACTCATCTTATAGTCCATATATTCAGTGCCCCAGTTGTCTTCGGTGGCATGTTCTACATGAGGATAATTGCCGTGTAGTGCATTGAACGCATCTTCGTCGGCATATATAATAACATTCTTTTCAGCCATAGGAGCTACGAGCGCAGGGAGGTCGGCAAGTCGGTCACGGTCGATCAACAAGCAATCGAGGGCATTGCACACGCTCACGCGACGAGTCTTGGCGTTGTTCACGATAGCAGCTCCCTTGGTCAAGTCGCCCGATGAATGGAAATAAGCATGGCATATACCTGCACCAGTTTCGATAACAGGCACTCGGCTGTTGTCGCGCACAAAATTGATGAGTCCTCGACCACCTCGGGGAATGATAAGGTCGACATAACCCACTGCGTTGAGCAATTCGGCAGTAGCTTCGTGTGATGGTGGGAACAGTGTAGCCACCGCTTCGCTCACACCTTCTTCACGCAAAACAGAGTGAATCACATCGGTAATAGCAGTGTTGGAATTGTAGGCATCGGTACCACCTTTCATGATCACAGCGCTACCACTTTTAAGACAGAGCGACAAGACATCGAAGGTCACATTTGGGCGTGCCTCATAGATCACTCCGACAACCCCAAAAGGCACGCTAACCTTGCTGATTTTCATGCCGTTAGGTTGCGTCCACTCAGCCAAAACCTTGCCCAGAGGCGAAGGTAGCCCCGCAACTTTACGCATATCTTCGGAAATAGCGGCAATGCGTTCACGAGTGAGCAATAATCGGTCGTACTTGGGATCGTTCTTGTCCATTCGCGCAAGGTCTTCAGCATTAGCTTTCAGGATTTTATCGGTATTCTCTACCGCAGCATCTGCTATACGGCAAAGCACTTGGTTGATTTTTTCGGCCGATAGAAGGTTTACCATTCTTGAAGCTTCGCGAGCCTTCTCGAGTATATTTTTTATTTCTTCGCTCATAATTATGTAAATTTATAGATGCAAAATTACATAAAATCTCTATTTATGCAATAAAAATATGTATTAAAATTAATGTAAACGATAATTAATTCATCCTATATAAAGAAGCATCATTGATGTAAGAAAAAGCGATGTGTCGGTTGAGAAGGCACATCGCTTTTGATTTTGTTGGCTAATATTGTTTTTATTGATTGTTCTTTTTTCTAATTTCGACGCGGCGTATTTTTCCGCTGATAGTCTTAGGTAGTTCGTCAACAAATTCGATAATACGAGGGTACTTGTAAGGAGCTGTAGTACGCTTCACATGGTCTTGTATTTCAGCAATAAGCGTTTCGCCAGCTTTGTCCTTATAGTCGGCACTTAACACGATAGTAGCCTTGACCACTTGACCTCGAATTTCGTCGGGAACACCAGTGATAGCACATTCCACTACAGCAGGGTGTGTCATCAATGCGCTTTCCACTTCAAATGGACCAATGCGATAGCCCGACGACTTGATAACATCGTCCTTGCGGCCGATGAACCAATAATATCCGTCTTCGTCGCGCCATGCCACATCGCCAGTGTGATAGATTCCGTTGTCGTAGGCTTCCTTGGTGAGTTCAGGGTCGCGATAATATTCCTTGAATAGTCCTACAGGGTGTTTGCCATGAGTGCGAATCACGATTTCGCCTTGTTCGCCATCTTCGGCCCAAGTGCCGTCAGGTTTCATAAGGTCGATGTCGTATACAGGACCTTTCTTACCCATTGAGCCTGGGCGAGGTTCTACCATAGGGTATGTACCCACTGTGATAGTGGTTTCGGTTTGACCGAATGCTTCAAATAGCTTGATGCCAGTGAGTTCTTTCCACTTTTCGTACACACTTGGGTTGAGCGCTTCGCCAGCAATGGTGCAATATCTCAAAGCCGAAAGGTCGTATTTCGAGATGTCCTCGCGAATGAGGAAGCGGAACACTGTAGGGGGTGCGCAGAACGAAGTGATGTGATATTTTTCGAAAATGGCAAGCAAATCGACTGGTGTGAACTTTTCATAGTCGTACACAAACACATTTGCTCCCACAATCCATTGTCCGTAGTATTTACCCCACACAGCTTTACCCCAACCAGTGTCGGCAAGAGTGAGATGCAAGCTATCTTCGTTGAGGTTGTGCCAATATTTAGCTGTAATAATGTGTCCAAGAGGGTATGTGAAGTCGTGAGCCACCATCTTAGGTTCGCCAGTTGTACCCGATGTGAAATACATCAATGAAATGTCATCGTTGGTGTTGGCAAGTTCAGGTCTAACAAACTCTGGAGCTTCTTCCACGCCACGATTGTAGTCGTCCCAACCTTCAGGGATAATAGGACCTATTGAGATGCAGTTAGTTACAGTAGGACAATTAGGGCGAGCCTTTTCGATGTGCTTCACCACTTCCTCGTCTCCTGCAGCAACGATAGCCTTAATGTCGGCAGCCTTAGCGCGATAGATAATATCCTTTTCGGTGAGAAGGTGAGTGGCAGGAATCACTGCAGCACCAATCTTATGCAAAGCAGTAATAACCATCCAGAATTGGTAGCGGCGTTTAAGTACAATCATCACCATATCGCCACGCTTGATGCCAAGTTGAGTGAAATAGCTTGCAGCCTTGTCACTTTCGCGCTTGATGTCGGCAAAAGTGAATTGGATTTCTTTGCCTTGGTCGTTGGTCCATAGCAAAGCCTTCTTGTTAGGACTTATGCGTGCCCATTCATCTACAATATCATAACCAAAGTTGAAATTCTCAGGAACATTGATTTTAAAGTTCTCAAGAAAATCGTTATAATTTTCAAACTCGATCTTGTCAAGGTATTTATTAAGCATTGTAGTAGAAATATAGTTGTGTTAGATTGTATTTTTAGGAAATAATAGTGATGAATTTAAGCTCTTTGTTGTCGAGAGCTTTCATTCCGTGAGGACGGTTAGAATCGTACATTACGCTGTCGCCAGTGTTCAATATGATGGTTTTGTCGCCAATGTGTAGCTCCATGCGTCCTTCGATGACATAGTTCCATTCTTGCCCATCGTGTGAGTTGAGGGTAACAGGATTGTCGTTAGGCTCAACAGTAACAACAAGAGGCTCGAAATTGCGGTTTTTGAAACCAGCAGCAAGCGATTGGTAGCTATAAGCAGCAGTGCGTTCCACCTTTATGCCAGCGCCAGCTCGTGTAACATAGTAGCTATCCATTTTAGGCTCTTCTCCAAATAGAAGAACATTCAATTCTACATTGAAAAGATTGGCTACTTGTTGCAATAGTCCCAATGGAATGTCGGAAGTGCCATTTTCGTAGGATAGATATAATTGTTCATTGATGTTTAGGACGTGAGCAATTTGAGCAGTGGATAGCGATAGCGCGTCGCGCAAACCCTTGAGTCGGGTAGCAACTTGCTCCATTAATTCTATTCTTGTCATAGGCAAAATCCGTTTTAAAGTTTGAACTATTGTCGTTAAAGTTGGTATTTTTAGTACCATCTACATTGCAAAGGTAGAAAAAGCAATGACAAAATGATAATATTTTCGAAGAAAAAATTTGATATTGCACACATATAATGCGCTTGTGTGCAATAAGTTGCACATATTTTCGCAAATTGTGTAACAAATTTCCACAGAAATACATTAACTTTGTGGTTGTAAAGATAATATTCTTGAAGCAATGAAGAATGAAACTTATAGCCGTGTGGCGGTGAAAATAGGCAGCAATGTGCTAACACGAAAAGATGGTACACTTGACATAACTCGAATGTCGGCTCTTGTGGATCAGATTGCTGAGTTACATCGTCAAGGCATAGAGGTGATAATGGTAACATCGGGAGCTGTGGCATCGGGTCGCAGTGAGTTGAAGCACCTTGCAGGTAAGAAAATGGACGAAGTATCGGCTCGCCAATTGTTCTCGGCAGTGGGACAAGCCAAACTTATAAATAGATATTACGAACTATTTCGTGATCATGGCATAGTGTGTGGTCAAATTCTTACTATGAAGGAGAATTTTGCTACTCGTCAGCACTATCTCAACCAAAAGCATTGCACCGAGGTAATGCTTGAGAATGGAGTAATACCTATTGTGAACGAAAATGATACGATTTCGATTACCGAGTTGATGTTTACCGATAACGACGAACTTTCGGGACTTATAGCATCGATGATGGGTGCGCAAGCATTGATAATATTGAGCAATATTGATGGTGTGTATGATGGTGATCCATCGTTGACCGAATCGAAAGTGATACTTGATATATATCACGATGCGTCGCTCGATACCGATTCGTTTATTCAAACTAAGAAATCATCATTCGGTAGAGGTGGAATGGGGTCAAAATATCGCATATCGCACAAAGTTGCCGAAGAAGGTATCGATGTTATCATTGCTAATGGTCGTCGCGACAATATTCTGCTCGAAATTGCATCGGGCAAGCGTGCAGTGCCTTACACAATGTTCCATGCTAATGCCGACAAGGTGTCGAGCGTGAAGAAATGGATTGCTCATAGCGATGGATTTGCAAAAGGTCAACTTAAAGTGAATCAAGGAGCTTACGACGCACTATTGGCAGGCGCTACAAGCCTACTTGCAGTGGGAGTAACCGAAGTGATGGGTGAATTTGACAAGGACGACATTGTGCAAGTTATTTCGCCAGGGGGTGAGGAATTTGCAGTGGGGCGTGTAGGAGTTGATAGCGACAAGGCTCGCTCGATGATAGGCAAGAAAGGCGAGCGCCCTCTTATCCATTATGATTATCTGTATATATTCTAACTATTAAGCATATAAAGCAAGCGGGGACACAATGAAATGCCCCCGCTTGTTGTATTATAGTCGGTCTTCGCGGTCGAGATTGCGATAGTTGATAGCTTCGGCGATGTGGTGTTGCTTCACATCGGCAGAGCCTTCCAAATCGGCAATGGTGCGAGCCACTTTCAAGATGCGGTCGTAGGCGCGCGCGCTCATGTTGAGTCGTTCCATAGCATCACGCAAGCGTGCAAGTCCCTTTTCGTCGGGTTGAGCATATTGTCGCAATAGAGCCGAAGTCATTTGCGCATTACAATGCACTCCTTTGACATTGCGGAATCGTTCGGTTTGGATTTCGCGTGCTTTTACCACGCGTTCTCTTATCGCAGCACTGCTTTCGCTTGGAGTAGTAGAAGAAATATCGTCAAATTCTACAGGCGACACCTCGATTTGAATGTCGATGCGGTCGAGAAGCGGTCCTGAGATGCGATTCATATAGCGTTGTCGTGCTCCAGGTTGGCAAATACACTCTTTCGATGGGTGTCCGTAGTAGCCACAAGGGCACGGATTCATCGAAGCCACCATCATGAACGAAGCAGGGTATTCCACCGAGTATTTTGCGCGAGAAATAGAGATCAGACGGTCTTCGAGAGGTTGTCGCATCACTTCGAGCACAGTGCGATTGAACTCAGGTAGCTCGTCAAGGAAAAGAATACCATTGTGAGCCAAACTTATTTCGCCAGGCATAGGGTTGGTTCCGCCACCCACGAGAGCCACAGGCGATACTGTGTGGTGAGGAGAACGGAATGGGCGTTGCGTCATGAGAGTAGAGCCTCGTTTGAGTTTGCCAGCAACGGAGTGTATAGTAGTAGTTTCGAGAGCTTCACGCAAGGTGAGAGGAGGTAGAATAGATGGTAATCGTTTAGCCATCATAGACTTACCACTACCAGGGCTACCCATGAGTAGAATGTTGTGTCCACCAGCGCAAGCCACTTCGAAAGCTCGTTTCACATTGTCTTGTCCTTTTACTTCGCTAAAATCGAAGTCGTAGTCGTTGATATTATTGAAAAATTCTTCGCGAGTGTTTACGATAGTAGGTTCGATAGCGCCCATGCCGTTGAAGAAATTGACTACTTCAAAAATATTGTCAACGCCAATCACATCGAGGTCGTTCACAACAGCCGCTTCGCGTGCATTAGCTCGTGGCACGATGAAACCTTTGAAGCCTTGTGCGCGCGCTTTGATAGCCATAGGAAGAATACCACGAATAGGCAGAATAGTTCCGTCGAGCGAGAGTTCGCCCATGATCATATATTCATGTAGTTGGTCGTTGGCAAGTTTGCCATCGGCAGCGAGCACAGCCACAGCGATAGGCAAGTCGTAGGCAGCACCTTCCTTGCGAACATCGGCAGGCGACATGTTCACCACCACATCGCGGTGAGGGAATTGCACGCCATATATTTTTATGGCAGAGCGAACGCGTTCGTAGCTTTCTTTCACAGCGGCATCGGGAAGTCCTACAATACAGAATCCCATACCATTCTCGATTGATACTTCCATTGTAACCACAATGGCATCAATTCCACTCACTGCTGCGCCATAAGTCTTAGTCAACATAATATCAGCGTGTTTTCAATTTAGCGGTTTTGTTGTTGAATCGATTCTTTTCGTTGAGTATGCGTTGTTTTTCCTTGCGCTTTTTCTCTTTCTCTTTTTCTTTCTTGTCGCGAGCCTTAGCTTTTTCCTTTTCGCTCATTTTAATGAGTCGAGCATCGGCAATAGCCATAATAGAGTCGATTGATTCGCCACGATAGATAGTGTGTCCCACCGAGTCGAGCATAATGAAATAAGGAGTTCGCGTAACAAGCATCTCGTTGACAGTAGGGTTCATAATGCCACCTACAGCCCAGAAGTGTTGCCAATCGGTATCTTCGCCTCGTAAAGTTCTTTTCCACGACATTGTGTCGTTGTCGAGCATGATGTCGGCAATTTGAAGCTGAGATTTGCCCTTAGGAGTGTTTTTGTAGTTGTAGAAAAGAGTGTCGAGTGTGGCAATGATAGGTTTTCTATCGTCGTCCTTGTCGGCAAAGTATAGCAAACTCATTTTTCCCCTCAAAGGCATAAATGAGGTTAGCGAATCGTTCTGATTGTAGAATGGCAAAGAATGATAAATGCGAGAATCGTCCTTTGTTGCCTTTGTGAGAGCCTTGATGTCGGAATAGGCTTTGATGAGGCTTGCAGGGATAGCTTTTTCGTCGAGCGAATTGAGGAGCTCGTGCGCCTTGGTCGAATTGTCGAGGTTGTTATAGTCGAACAATATTAGAGCCAAACTCGCTATTTTGTTGCCATTTTTGGCCACATATTCTTCAATCTTTGTGTTGACGCTTTCGATGTTTTCATCAGAGTAGAAGCTGTGGTTTTCGCGTCGGAAATTGTTCCAATCCTCGTTCACTTCGCTACCTTTCATTTCGATGAGGTACTTGTGGTTGAGAGTCCCTTTTAACTTCAAGTCGTCGCCATTTTTCATAATCACCTTAGTGATGAGCTCGTTGCGGAAGTTGAAAAGTTGCACCATGGTGTAGTTGGTCGAAGTACCCTCGATTAGGAAGCGTCCACCCTCGGTAGGGACTTCCACCTTTTGCACTCCAGCCTCATTAACATAAGAAGCCTTTATGGGGTGCTCGCCAATGTCGGTTATAACGCCTTCGATAGTGAAGTTGTCGTTGCTACAACCTGCAAGCACGACGCATATCGAAAGTAAAGCCCATTTATATAATTTTCTAAGCATAATCGGTGTGATATTGAGTATTATACTTACAAAGTTACAGTATTTTTAGTAAAATAGAAAATAGAGCCTTGAAAGTTGAAGGAAATTGGCTTGTTGGTGCATAAAAAAGAGGCTCGACCATGATAGCCGAGCCTCTCGTAATTAATATTCTGGACTAAATATTAGTCTTATAGAACAACCTTAGTTGCTTTCTTACCTTGCTTCTTGATGAAGATGCCCTTTTCAGGGTTAGCAACCTTCATACCTTGCAAGTTGTAGTATTCAACAGGAGCGTTTTCGTCGAATTCAACATCTTCGATGCCTGTAAGTTCACCACCAAGGATTACATAAGAAGCCTTAGCAGGAGTTACAGCCTTAGGAGCTTCTTGAGCCAATGTGTAAACTGCAAGACCTACACCGCGACCGAATACATACATATTGTTAGCAGCGTCGAAGCAGATTTCGTTGATTTCAGTAGCACCAGAAACTACAATTTCATACAAGAAGTTGAATGTAGGAACGCCGTCAACAAATGCAAATTCGTAGATGTTTACATTAGCTGAACCGTTAGCGATAGCACAGATAGTCTTGTCGTTAGTCAATGCAAAACCTGCACCATTGCTACCATCAAGATCCTTCAAGCTGTTACCAGAGTTGAATAACAAGTTGCCTTCATAGTCGGTGAAGATGAATGAAGGAACACCTGAAGTGTTTTGACCTGAATTACGGATTTGTGACCAGAAGATACCTTCTTCGTAAGCGTTTACTTCAACATTAGTGTTGATAAGCAAGCCCTTAACGCCGTCAAATACATAAGATGGAGCGCTTGCCCAATTGTCGGCTGCACCAAGGTCATAACCTACTGGAGTTTGACCATTAGTTGATGGATAGTCTTCGCAGAACATGAACATCTTGCGATCTTCACCCTTACCAATGAATGATACACCTGTAGTACCACCACCAGTTACTGTGCCATCAGAATTCTTGAATTCACCACCGCTTTTACGAGTTGATTCGTCGAATACATTAGTGATTTGGTTGCGATTAGCTGGATCGAATACCCAGATACCAGACTTAGCATCACTCCAGTCAGTAATATAAAGCTTACCTTCGCTTGTTGCACAACGGAATGGAGAAGAACCATTACCTGAACCGAAGTTGCTACCCATGTATACACCTTCAGAGTTGAATTGTTGGTCAACGATTTGGATACCCTTAGCGTAACCACCAGTTACGAATACCTTACCATAGTTGTCGCTTTCTGGGTCAGCGTCGATAGCTACACCACCACGGTTCCAGTAAGAACCTGGCTTAGTAGCGATAGTACCGTCAACATGGATGCGGTTAGAAGTTGCGATAGCCTTACCGTTTACTTCAACAGCCCAAGTATATTGACCGTCAGCAAGAGTAGCACCGTCTACTTCTACAGAGTTAGCACCAGCCTTCACTGCTACAGGGATAGTAGTAGTTTCGCCAGTTTCGATATTAGTCAAAATTACATTAGCATCGGTAGCGTCGTCACCAGTAACATCGAATGTCAAAGTGTAAACGCATTGATTGTCGGTCATTGCAAGGTTGTAAGCATATTCACCGCGGATTACAGGTTGAGTAGTACCTGCAGTAGTCCACTTAGTTGCCTTACCGTCAACTACCAAGAATAGTTCCATTTCAGCACCATTAGTGATACCTGTCATAGCATCTATTGACAATGCCAATTCACCATGAGCCGATGCGTAAGTAAATTCAGTAGGTTCGATTGTAGCACCATTTAGTTCGATAGCCTTAGCATTGTCAAAACCATTAGTAATGTCGTACATTTCGATACCAACTACCTTACCTTCTTCGTTAAGTGCAGGAGCAACCATCAAAGACTTACCAGCATACTTGAAGTAGTTAGCACCATTAACCTTAGCATTAATCTTTTCGTTGCGACCAAGAATTTGAGGTTCAGCACCTTCGCCTTCAGCATTCCATTCGAATGGAGCGATTAGGTTACCGTCAAGAACGAAATTGTTCTTACCAAGAGGAGAAACCATTAGTTCATAATCATCACAATTACTCAATGCATCGCCATAGAAGTTAGCTTCATTAGGAAGAGCGATCCATGCATCGTAACGAATAGCACCTGTATTTTGTCCATCTACAATGCTGAATTGAGCAAAGCGCATTGCGATATCAGATGTATGTTTACCATGAGGACAAGTTGTAGTGATAGTACCTTCTTCAAGAGTTCCTGAGTAAGTGATAGTCTTACCAAGTTTACCACGGAAGAAGTTACAGCAGTAGTCAGAAGTGAACCACAATTCGCAAGTTTCAGGAAGACCTGTAGTTTCGTTTTGAGACCACTTATAGAAGTTTACAGAACCACGTTCAGTACCATCAGCTTCAGCATAAGAATTGTCATAATGGTTAAGAGAGAAACCACTTGCTACAAGTACATGGTCGGCAGTAAGAGCGATATCAGAAACCTTCAAGATACCGTTTCCACCCATAACCACAGCAGCCTTGTCAAGTTCAGTTACAGCTCCTGTTGCGATGTCAGCAAGGTAGATGTAAGGTTCGTTAGCTGCGTCAAGAGCAAGAACATAAAGTTTGTCTTCGCGAACGATTTGACGGCGAACAGTCTTACCAGCCAATTGTTCAGCAAGAGTAGCAGTAGTAGCACCACCGAAGTTGTAAGCACCACTTAGGATGTAGCCACCCTTATCTTCAAGAGAGTCAGGATAGTTTACATAAACCTTTGCAGGAGGTTCGTAAGCCACATTTTCCAAGAATACTTCAGGATATTTGTTTTCACCAGCAGCTACAGTAATAACTGTTTCTTCAGGAACAGCAGTTGCATTTGTGCTATTGAATTGACCTTCCTTATAATCAGGGTGAGAACATTCGATAGTGTAAGTACCAGGAGCTACATGGAATACGAATGCACCATTCCATTCGTCGTCAGTCTTATAAGTAGCAACCTCTACACCGTCCTTCTTCAATGATACAGTTACATCATTAAGAGGTTTGTACTTATCGTTAGTTGATACATTAGGATTATAGAATTGGTGAGTGAATTTTTCATTCTTGTCGCGAACGATACCATAAATCACACCTGTAGTGATGTTCTTGTCCCAACCGAAGAAGTCGGCAATACCATAAGCGTAACCAATACCTTCAAGATGACATACATCCCAGTTCATGTAACGGTGACGAGCTGGTTGGTAAGTGTGGAAGTAACCTTCAGTCAAGTAACCAGTAGTACCATGTCTCAAAACGCCAAGGTAACCAGTGAATTTAACCTTATCAGCAGCGCCATCAGTACCTTCGATATATTGAGAGAACTGAGTGTTAGGATCATATTCATAGTTGCTACCTTCAGGTACTGTGAATGTAGTTGTACTTGTACTACCATAGAAATTGTGGTCACCACGAACATTCATTGTGCTCTTGTAAGCAGTCCATTGTTGGTGTCCCAAACCTGTAAGATATGGCCAACAAGCTTTACCAGCAGCAATGCTACCAGGGTTACCTTCTTGAGAATCAGTACCACGGTAAAGAACCAATGGATAGTTAGTACTTGTACCTTCGGTCAATGCATTTGAGTGAATAGAAATAAACAAGTCGAAGTCGTTGAATTCCACTTCGGCAGAAATTTCAGAAAGAGCACGATCGTAGTAATCGCTTTCTGGATTATAAACATGATTTTCATAATCGATGTAAGCAGGATATGCACCACTCTTTACGCGAGAGAACACGATGTGTTGAGACATATCAAGAGCTGCACCAATGCGATGAGGATTGCTGTTTTCTTGATTCTTTGTGCGATCAAAAGGTACACCCATGTCGATAAGCTTTTCCATCAAACCAAACGCCTTTTGAAGGTTGGTGTTTGATTCAAAGAAGTTAGCTGTATCGTTATTTACATCGCTATAAGCATTGTTAGCTCCATGCTTAACTGTACCCATAGGGCGGCTACCAGAGTCAAAAGCACCGTGACCAGGGTTGATATATATACGCACTTCATCAGGATTGATTGCCATTGCACTTGTACCTACAAATAGTGCCATAGCAGCTGTAGCGAATAATTTTCTTAGTTTCATATCAAATCCTCCCTATTATTTGTTAACATTCATAATGAACAATTCACCAGCTGGAGTAACGAACGAAATCTTAGCACCATTACCAGCAACCGATGGATACATAGCCATTGATGATACTTGAGTAAGGTCTTGCTTGATAGTACCTGCAGCATTTACAGCTACAAGCTTAGAAGCAGTTACTACTTCGCCGTTGTCTTGGTCTTGCATACCTACGATAACATTGTTATCATACCATTGAGCTGCACGAACTGAACCCACCTTAACTGCGTTAGAACCGTCAAGGTTGCACACATAAGCACCAGCACCTACAAGATAGTAAAGCACCTTCTTGCCATCAGGAGAAACTGAAGGCCACAAGTAGCTTTGACCAGCAGTACCTTGAGGAGAAATGTTGCGAGTTACGCCGTTTACAGTTACAAGAAGAGCACCACGGCTGATAGAAGCTACAGGAGCTTCAGCAGCAGCAGTAGCTGAAAGAGCCTTTGTAGAAAGCTTGCCCTTGTTCACTGCATTAACACGATTACCAACTACATTAAAGCCTTGAAGGTTGCGAGAAGGAGCTACAAGAGTAGTTTCCTTACCGTTAGCCAAGTTTACACTCTTAAGAGCAGTGTAACGAAGCTTACCTTGATAAGTTGGTTGTTTGAATACTACGGTTGAACCGTCTTCGCTGATTTGAACTCCTGCAATAGAAGCACTCTTAGCGATTTGTGTAGTCTTGCCAGTAGCAAGCGACACCTTTTCAAGTCCGTTATTGCTGTTGATAACAGCGAACGAACCATCGTGACTCAAAGTTACTTGAGCAACTTCAGTTCCTTGAGGAAGAGCCACCTTAGTAGCTGAACCTACATTAAGAAGCTGAGCAGATGCAACAGAACTTGCGAGCACTGCGATTGAAAGTAATACCTTTCTCATCTTC
>JAEIGA010000166.1_pt1 | contig 90138 bp, 71 predicted proteins | sample 9270691 | NCBI WGS metagenome assembly JAEIGA01 (sample SAMN17057246, study PRJNA624740) | gut metagenome | biome: biome; isolation source: fecal sample | host: Bos grunniens | place: China: Xizang | collected 2019 | reverse complement strand
TGAGTAGCAAAGGTTACGCTTACGCTTGTTAGTCTTTTTGGTCAGGATGTGACTGTGATAAGCGTGCTTACGCTTGATCTTACCTGTGCCGGTGAAAGAAAAACGCTTCTTTGCAGCGGCATTTGTTTTCATTTTTGGCATTGTTACAAAGTGTTAATTAGTTATTAATAGCGCGCAAAGGTAAATAAATAATTCCAATCTGCAAAATTATTTACCCAATTTTTCTCACTCTTACGAGCCTCCACCACGCCTACATCCACTACTTGCTGGGCAATTTAACCACAGCTCTGATAGGTAGGTGGTCCGAAAGGATGATGCTCTCGTCGGCGTAGTAGTTCACCGCCTCCATATCCTCCGAGATAAGAATGTAGTCGATACGCAGTGTGCCGTACATCGGTCTGAAGGTGTAGCCATAGCCACTACCGCTCTCCACGAAGGCGTCCTTGTGGTGCTTCTTGAGCGCCTTATAGACATACGACATAGGGGTATCGTTGAAGTCGCCACAGACGATATTCGAGTATGGGGTCTCCATAACCACGCTACGCAATGTATCTACATAACTTGCTCTTATAGAGGAGTTGTTGGCTATGCGGTCCACGATGCTACGCATACGGTCGCCATCCTGCAAGATAGTACCCTGCTCAATATCCTCGCTATCTACGGCCGAGATGCTCATCGTGTGGAGGTGGTTATTGAAAATACGCACGGTATCGCGCTTATTTACCACCACATCAACCCACTGCGACGTACCACGACCCTCACCAGAGATATTACCCGAAGCGATGATAGGGTGACGGCTATAGGTGCGCAACACCACATCGCCAGCCTCCACAACATCATTGCTATAGATATGCGTATAGCGCGACTTAAAGACCGAATCGACACGCTCCACACCCTGGATATTGCGTGCATACTCCTGCAAGCAGACAACATCCGTAAGCTCCATATTGGCGAAGTAATCGACATAGCCATCCACCGCACGATAGGAGATGTCGTTGCGGAAGCCACGCAGGTTATAACTCATAATCGAGAGACTATGGCTGGCCTGCTTAGGCTCCTCGACCTTGCGCAAGAAGTCCACGTTGTAGAAGTCCGAGACACGGAAGAGACCAGGAATAAGCAACAGAGCCACCACACCCGCAATCTTCCAACGTGCCGCGATGAGCCACAAGAGGCAGCATACAGCCACCACCATATATAATATAGGTGCGAAGATGCCGACGATGGTCAGTGAGCCGAAGGCTGCAGGTGGCACATAGGGGGTCAGGTAGGCAATGATCAAGGCGATGGAGAATGAGAGTGTCACCGCCAAAAGCAGAATCACACAGAGCGCAGTGAGGAAGCTGTGTCTCTCGCGTCGGTGTGGCTTTCCCAGAGGGTTATTCCTGTAGGTCTCGCTGTTGTTTGACATAGGAGTAGTGTTTTGTGTTCGCTTTTCGTCCCACTTAAGGTCCTACAATTGGCGAACTATTGGTTAGTAATTGTTTGTGTCGTTTAGTATAAAAGTGTAGTGTTGTTCCTTGGCCGAGCCATTAGTAGTAGAAGCGACGACGCCACCTCCACCACACCAAGAGCAACCATCCAAAGAACATACCGCCGAGGTGGGCAAAGTGTGCGATACCATCCTGAGCATTGATGATGATGAGGAACAGCTCGATACAGCCGTAAATCACCACAAACCACTTAGCCTTGATTGGGATTGGCGGAATGAGCAACATAATGACATCGTTGGGGTGCATCATACCGAAGGCGAGCAACAGACCAAAGACCGCACCCGAAGCACCTACCGTAGGGGTAAGCAGATAGTTATATAGCGCCTGGTATGTCTCATAGTTGTTGATATCTATAAAGGCGATACCGAGTTGCACCAGCGCTGCACCGATGCCACAGACAAAGTAGTAAACCAAGAAGCGCTTTGTTCCCATCTCGGCCTCCAAGCCTCGGCCAAACATCCACAAGGCAAACATATTGAAGAAGAGGTGCGAGAAGCCTCCGTGGAGGAACATATAGGTCACCGGCTGCCATATATGGAATAAGGGGCTATCCGTTGGGAAGAGCGCAAACAGCGCATATACACTATTAGTATTCAAGAGCATAGTCGCCAAGTAAGCCACTACGTTTGCTATAAGCAGATTATATACTGCTGGCGACTGCGATACGATATTTCTATAATACGTAGACATCTTATATTCTTATTATTCAATTACTTAAGCTTTTTACACAACTCCTCGAAACATATCTCTGCCATCACAGGAGCTCCCAAAGGACTAAAACTTGGGTTGTCGCATCGCTCCAGACGACCCAACAAGGCCTCTACATCCGAGCGCTGCAGACCACGGCCATAGCCCTGAGCGCCACGGCGAGCCATCTGCTCTGCAAGGCGCGACTGCTCCTCCTCCAACGGCATATCTCCCTCGTCGATGCTATGCACAAGGCCATAGATGAGTTCATCCAGAGGGGTGGCTATGTCGAGTGTTGCGGGGCGACCCAGCACCGAGATATGGCCCTCGCCACGATACTCTATCTCGAAGCCCAAGGCCGCAAACTCCGTAGCGTGCTCCTCCATAAGGCTATACTCCTCCACCGAAAGGGTCAGCTCCTCGGCAAAGAACATACGCTGTGTGGGTGCTCCTCCCGCCGTCATAGACCTCAATATCTCCTCGTAGAGGATGCGCTCCTTGGCTCGGCGCAGATGCACCACGACACCCTTACCGCCATAGATAGCCACGGCATACCCTCCTGGCAATGGCATAGACTCCTCGAAGGTGCGGTGAACATTGCTCTGGGAGGTAACAAAGTCGAAGCACTCATCCGATGCCGAAACCTCGTCGTCGATATACTCTATAGAACTCTGCGAAGGCACAGTGTCGTACTCCTCGCCAAACTCGTAGACCACGCTGGGCTTAGGTTGTGAGGGCTTGGGCATAGCGCCATCGTAGGGCACGTCGAAACCCGTAAATGGTACATCGGGCAACGGAGCTGTAGGGTCGATATACTCCGAAGCAAAGGGGTTGTAACTGCTATTTATCGAGGCACGAGGCTCGTGGTAGATCCTCTGCTCCTGACCCAACACAGGGATATTTACCTGTCCCTCCATCGTGAAGTCCATCAAGGGCACAGCTCCCGTCTTAGCGAGAGTCTCACGCACCGCAGCCTGCAATATCTCAAGGATGAGGTCGTGGTCGGCGAACTTCACCGTGGTCTTCTGCGGATGGACATTGACATCTACCCTATCCGCATCGACAGTTATATATATGAAATATGAGGGCATACAACCATCAGGGATGAGTTTTTCGTATGCTCTCACTATTGCTCGTTGCATAGCCGAAGAGGCGAAGAAACGACCATTCACGAAGAGATACTGCTCGTTATTACGCTTCTTAGCGGCTTGGGGTACTCCCACAAAACCCTCGATGCGGACTACCGAAGTAGAGACCTCCACATCCAAGAGGTTCGTCTTTATATGTCGGCCCACGATATCGACGATACGGCTACGACGATTGGTTGGCTGTAACGAGAATATGGGGGCATCGTTCTGGCGTAGTTCGAACTCGACGTCGTGGTTGCAGAGCGCTACACGGATAAACTCCTGCTTTATCTGCGAGGCAAGGCGCGAGTTGTCGCCATCGATAAATTTTCGGCGCGAAGGGACATTATAGAAGAGGTTGCGCACCACAAACTGCGACCCTCGCGAGCAGGAAATGGGCAACTGCGAACGGAACTCACCACCCGAAATCGTTGTGAGAGTACCGAGTTCATCGCCCTCTCGACGTGTGCGTAACTCCACCTCCGACACCGCAGCAATAGAGGCCAAGGCCTCGCCACGGAAACCAAAGGTGCTAAGCCTATAGACATCCTCGATAGAGGATATCTTCGAGGTGGCGTGGCGGTCGAAGGCAAGACGTGCATCTACTGCCGACATACCGCAACCATCGTCCACAATCTGGATGAGGTCCTTACCGCCATTGCGGAAATTGACACGCACACACTGTGCCCCCGCGTCCAAGGCATTCTCCATCATCTCCTTGACCACGTTCGACGGTGCATTGACAACCTCACCTGCGGCAATCTGGTTGGCAACAATCTCTGGTAGTAGTTTTATGCAATCCATAACTCGCTATTGTCCAACTATTTTTCTACACGCTTATTATCTACAATCTCCACATCGTCGTCGTAGATATTCAACGTAGGATGCTCCCTATTCCACTCCTCAATCTCGTTGATAATCTCAGGGGTTAGGCTCTCGAACTCCGTGAAGTCGATGTCGCCGTGCTTCTCGTAGAGGGTGATGGAGAGCTCCTCCTCACTCTCATCTACACGCACACGCTCCACATCCGTAGTCACGTGGCCCAACTTCTCCTGCTGGGCACGCTCGGCAAAGCGCACAAAACGGGGCAAGAAGATGAGCATAGCGAAGCCCAACACCACAGCTATAAGCAGTAGGCGCAACATACCCGCCATCGCTCCGCCCTCACCTCGCGAGGCATCACGGGCCTCACGCTGGGTACGTATATACTTGCCAGGAGTGTAGGGCTCTGCATCCTCGGACGATGTGCCGTGCAACTCCCTACGACGATGGTCACGCTCCTCCTTTACGGGGTCGTAGTATCGTGGTATGTAGTTGAACTGGCGTGGATGACGCTTATGTGGTCTAAAAAATGACATACTCCTTAAATTAACTATGAAACACCCTCCTAAGGCGTGCTATTCAACTGCGGAAGAAGGCCTTGATGCGGTCCAAGATATTCTGGTTCTCTACCTTCTCTGCCTCGCTGAAGTGTGGCTGCTCGCTGAGTTGCTCCATAAGTTCACGCTCCTTGGCTGTAAGCGAGGTAGGGATGGTGATATCCACCAACACCTTGATATCGCCACGTCCTCGGCCATTGAGATCTGGGAGACCCTTGCCACGTAGGCGCAACACCTTACCAGCGTGAGTACCTGGGACAATCTTTATGCGTACACGGCCATCAATCGTAGGCACCTCTACCTCGCCACCGAGGATAGCGGTAGCCACGGTGATATTCACCGAGTACTTGAGGTCGTTGCCGTCGCGCACGAGTTGTGGATGCTGCTCCTCCTCGATAAGCACAATCAAGTCGCCATTAGTGCCACCCTGACGGCCAGCATTACCACGACCACGCACCGTGAAGGCCAAGCCCTCAGCTGCACCAGCAGGTATATTTACCTCGATGACCTCCTGGCCACGCTCGATACCCTCGCCGTTGCAGTGCTCACACTTATTCTTAATCACACGGCCAGCACCCTGACACTCAGGACATACGCTCTGGGTCTGCATACGACCCATAAAGGTATTCTGCACCGTAACAACATAACCCGAACCACCACAGCGACCACATGTAGTCTGCTCGCCATCCTTCGAGCCTGTGCCGTTACACTTCGAGCAAGCGACACTCTTATTAACCTTGAGCTTCTTGGTCACGCCCTCGGCAACCTCCTTGAGCGAGAGCTTCACCGTAACACGGATATCCGTACCTCGGTTGTTGCGACGCTGGCGACCACCGCCAAAGCCACTAAAACCACCGAAGCCACCACCTCCGAACGCTCCTCCGAAGATGTCACCAAACTGCTCAAATATATCCTCCATAGAGAAGCCTCCACCACCGAAGCCTCCAAAGCCGCCTGCTCCGCCAGCGCCATTCATTCCTGCGTGACCAAAACGGTCGTAGCGCGCACGCTTCTCCTCGTTCGAGAGAACATCGTAAGCCTCGGCAGCCTCCTTGAACTTCTCCTCAGCCTCCTTATCCCCAGGATTCTTATCGGGGTGGTACTTGATGGCCGCCTTGCGGTAGGCCTTCTTTATGGTATCAGCATCGGCATTACGCTCGACGCCCAACACCTCATAGTAATCTCTCTTTTCAGCCATATAACATCTATAATTCTATCATTCTCAAGGGCTTACTCGCCCACAACAACCTTTGCATAGCGCAACACGTGCTCACCGAGTTTGTAGCCACGCTGAACACAGTCGATAACCAAGCCTCGCTTATCCTCACCAGCAGCGAAACGTGCTACGGCCTCCTGCTCCTCCTCGTTGAAGGGCTTGCCCACGCAGTCGATAGCGGTGATATTAGAGGACTGAAGAACGCTCTCGAACTTCTTCATCACCAACTCCTCGCCCTGACGCAAAGCCTCGATGTCGTCGCTCTTCTGCGATGCCTGAACAGCGCGCTCCATATCGTCGAGGATAGGAAGAATCGCCTTCCAAGCACCCTCGCAACCACGCTCCACCAAGTCCATCTTCTCCTTGAGCGTACGCTTGCGGAAGTTGTCGAACTCGGCCTGAAGACGCAAATACTTATCGCGCCATACGGCAATCTGCTCCTCCAATGAAGGCTCGACTGACACATTGTCATTCGCACCCTCCTGCTCCTCTGACACATTGTCAGTCGATTGCTCCTCGGCAACACCCTCAGTGGTTGCCTCAGCGCCCTCCTCCAGATTTATATCTCTCTCTTTATCAGACATTTGATTACTCATATTTATTTCTTATTTTTATTTTATTCTATACTATTGTTCAAATTATATGCCTAAAAGGAATATTGTTGGTCTTTTTGCCATATCTGGCACTCCTCGCTTGCGCCACTCGGCAACCTCCAACGTGAGGATAAACTCCTCAGGCGAGGTGATATCCGTTGCCACCGTGAGGCGTATGTTGGGCTGAAGCGTCTTTAGCATAGTCTCAAAGAGCTTGACGTTGCGATAGGGGGCTTCGATAAATAGTTGGGCCTGACGCTCCTGCAAAGCCCTGCGTTCCAACTCCTTAAGGCGCTTAAGGCGCTCACCATCCTTGATAGGCAGGTAGCCCACAAAGGCAAAGGACTGGCCATTGAGGCCCGATGCCATAACCGACATAAGGATAGAGGATGGGCCTACCAAGGGTACTACCCTAACACCCTTCCTATGTGCCAAGGCCACGATATCGGCTCCAGGGTCTGCGACACCAGGCACTCCCGCCTCCGAGATGACACCCGCAGAGCGACCCTCAAGCACAGGCTTAAGCATACGCTCTACATCACCACTTGAGGTGGTATGTTCGTTGAGTTCCACAAACTCCAACTCCTCGATGCGTCGTGCCACCCCAGCACGGCTGAGGAATCTACGTGCCGAGCGCGTATTCTCGACGATGAAGTAGTCGAGCGAGTTCATAACATCCAAGTTCGCCTTTGGCAACACATCCCACACATCGCGCTCATCGCTGATGGGGCAAGGAATCATATATATCGTACCCTTCATTATCGCTCGGTATAAATTCGTTTTACGCGTTGCGAGATAGAGGTCATAATCTCATAACTTATGGTATCCAACACCTTGGCCATATCCTCCAGCGTATTACCCCTCTCAGGACCAAAGATAGTGACCTTATCGCCGACCTCCACACCTCGTATATTGCTGATATCGACCATCGCACTATCCATACATACTCGGCCAATGATGGGGGCAGAGTGACCATTCACCCTCACCGACCAACGACCATTACCCAAGTGGCGATCCAAGCCATCGGCATAGCCCACAGGGATAGTGGCGATGGTAGTATCGCTCTCTATGCGAGCCGAACGGCCATAGCCCACAGACTCTCCCTTGGCCAACTGCTTAATCTGCACGATACGTGTAGAGAGCGTAGCCACGGGGATAAGCTCCTCGTTATGCTCGAAACCAAAGCCATAGAGGCCCAAGCCCAAGCGACACATATCGTAGTGAGCCTCCTTGAAGCGCACGATAGCCGCCGAGTTGGCCAAGTGGCGCAGAGGTGTGTAGTCGAGCCACTCGATGAGTTGCTCGCTCATATAGTCGAAACGCTCTATCTGCTGGCGTGTGAAGTCATCCTCCTGGGGCATATCTGCTGTGGCGAGGTGCGAGAAGATAGAGGCTATGCGCAGTGTGGGGTCGAGGTGTATGGCGCGACCCAAGAGGTCCACATCATCCTCCACGAAGCCCAAGCGGTGCATTCCCGTATCGAGCTTTATATGTATTGGATAGGACTCGCGGTGGGCACGGTGGGCCGCACGGCGGAAGGCATCCAACGAGTGGAAACTATATATCTCTGGCTCCAAGTCGTGAGCAATCATCACGTCGAAACTATCCTGGTCGGCATTGAGCACCACAATAGGCATAGTGATACCCTTCGAGCGGAGTGTGATACCCTCGTCGGCAAAGGCCACAGCGAGGTAGCGAACCCCCTCGTGCTGGAGCATACGGGCAACATCCACATCACCCGTGCCATAACTTCCTGCCTTGACCATAGCCACAATAGGATGGTGCTGAGGCAGGTGACGACGGAAGTAGTTGAGATTCTTCTTCATAGCCGCCAAATCCACCTCTAAGGTTGTGGTGTGGGTGCGACGCTCCAACAGGCGAGCAAGGCGCTCGAAACGGCTGTCACGGCTACCCTTCAACAAGATCACCGAGTGTGCCCAGCGCTCCTTCGAGAAGTTCTCGATAAGTTCGTCGGTCGTGCGATAGAAGGCCGAGCCTCTGGGGAAGAGCTGCTGGTATGAGGAGATAGTGTCTCCAACACCAATAAGGTAATCGACACCTGCACGACGTACCGCCTCGGCAATGCGACCATAGAGTTGCTCCTGGTCCATACCGCTCTGTCTGATATCTGAGATGACGGCCACCCTACGACGACCCATCGACTGCAAGTGCAACGCATCCAAGGCCACAATCACCGAGTTGATATCGGAGTTATAGCTGTCGTCAATAATCATAGAGTTGTCGATACCCTCCTTCAACTCAAGTCTCATAGAGACCTTAGCCGAGAAGATCGCGCCATCGACGCTATAGCCCAACCTACGCATAAGGGCCGAGACGTGTAGCGCATCAACCGAGAGGGCATCGCTAAGTTCCAAGGCGTAGTCGTTGCTCTCGGTGCTACTATCGATGAGTTCCCTATCGCCATAGAGTTCTTTTATGCGACGCGCCAAGGCTGGGTACTCACTACTATATATAATTGTCTTAGCCCTCTGGGCCAAGCGTAACTTCTCATCAATCTTTGCCTCCTCCGACGGGAAGTTCGCCGAGTGGGCATCACCAATCGACGTAACTACAACCACCTCTGGGCGTATCATCTCCTCCAAGCGCTCCATCTCGCCAGGCTCGGAGATACCAGCCTCAATGAAGGCAACGCGCTCACTTCCATCGAGCATCAGCAACGACAGAGCCACACCGAGTTGCGAATTATAACTCTTGGGCGACGCAAACGAGTGTACGGCGTCGGGCATAGAGCGGGCCGCCCACTCCTTGACTATGGTCTTGCCATTAGAGCCAGTGATGGCCACTACCACACCCTTGAACTGCTGGCGGTGGTGGGCCGCAAGCCTCTGCAAAGCTACTAACGTAGACTCCACAACCACCATTCCGCAACGCTTGGTGGGTAACTCCACCTCACGCTCGACGATGAAGGCCTCAACACCTCGCTGAACCATACGGTCTATAAATTGGTGGCCGTCGTGATTCTTGCCATCGATGGCCGCAAAGACGACACCCTCCGAGGCCACCACACTGCGTGAGTCGGTAGCAACCTCCCTAACCTCAATATCCTCGCCTCGTAGTTCTCCACCTACGATTTGCGCTATGTCGGATAATAAGTATCTCATAACTAACTATTTAGTAGTCTACATCTTAAACGTAACTATCGTGATACCTGCACCACCCCTGTCGGCGTGGTCGTCGGCAACAGTTGCAACATCTCGCACCGTGCGCAGGTAGCGACGTATCTCCTCCTTGAGCGCTCCCGTACCCTTGCCGTGGAGGATGGTGACACTCGACACCCCCACCATCAAGGCATCATCAACCAAGTCCTCGACAGCCTCCAAGGCCTCCGCAGCGCGCATACCGCGCACGTCGATATGGTCTTTGAAGTTTAGCTTGCGCTCCCTGATATCTACCGACACTACGCTACGTGCCGTAGTTGGGCGAGTGGCCTGACGATACTCCGATGACGAGACAGCCTTCAAGCGCGACACATCGACCATAATGAGCATCTCGCCAAAGGCCACCTGAGCCTTCTTACCCTTAATCATCTTCACCACACCTGGGATATCCTGGCCCTCAAGTTTTACCTTGCTACCCACCTCAATAACCTGTGGTGCTGGCTCCTCTGGGCGTGGGGCAACGACACCACCCTCTCTCTCGCGCTCCTCGGCACGTTTCTCTCGGCGCTCCCTACGACGAGCCAAGCGCTCCATCTCGCGCTCGATGCGCTCATCGGCCTCGCGCTTTCCATTGTCTGCACCCTCGACGAAGGTCTCCAACTCCTTACGAGCCAAGCGAGTGAGCTCCTTCTCGGCCTGCGACTCACGAATGGTGCGTATGGTGTTCTCGATGGTCCTACGAGCCTCCGCAACCAAGGCCTCAGCCTCCTTTCGGGCCTGCTCAAGGATCGCCTTGCGCTCATCCTTGATGCCCTGCAAGCGGTCGCTATAGGTCTGCTCCAACTGCTCCACCTTCCTATCCGTAAGGCGTATGCGGTCGCGCTTCTCGGCCCAATAGCGCTTGTCACGAGCAATCTCGCGCAACTGCTTTTCAAGGTTTATATGGTCCTCACCAGCCTTATCCATCGCCTTGCGCACGATATCTTCCGGAAGACCAATCTTGCGGGCCACCTCGATAGCAAAGGAGCTACCTGGCTTACCCATCTCAAGGCTGAAGAGGGGTTGTATGTTTCTGACATCAAAGGCCATAGCACCATTAGCAACACCCTCGTTACGTGAGGCGAAGTACTTGATGTTGGCATAGTGGGTGGTGATGACACCGTACGCCTTGCGCTCCACGAATCGTTCGAGGATAGACTCCGAGATAGCACCTCCAATCGTAGGCTCTGTTCCCGAACCAAACTCGTCGATAAGAACAAGCGTATCCTCCGACGCCTCGTCGAGCATAGCCCTCATATTTACCAAGTGCGACGAGTAGGTCGAAAGGTCATTCTCCAACGACTGCTGGTCGCCAATATCTATCATAAGTGACTTGAAGAGTGGAAATTCCGAGTTCTCCAACACAGGAACCAAGAAGCCACACTGCACCATATACTGCAACAAGCCCGTACTCTTCAAGCAGACCGACTTACCACCAGCATTAGGTCCTGAGATGACCAATATGCGACGCTCATTGTTCAGCTCCATATCCAGTGGCACAATGGCCTTACCCTGACTACGCAAGGTCTGTTGCAACAACGGATGGCGGGCCTGACGCAACAGAAGGCGACCCTCGGTGGAGATAATAGGCTTCACCGCCCCATTCTCCAAGGCCCAACGAGCCTTAGCCCTCAAGGCATCAATCTTGGTGAGGTAAGCCTCGATAGTGGCAAGGCCCTCGACCTCGATTCGCAATTCCGCAGTGAGTTGCGTAAGGATACGGATAACCTCCCTGCGCTCCTCATACTCCAACTCCTTGAGTGCGTTATTCAACTCAACAACCTCCACGGGCTCGACATAGAAGGTACGTCCCGTAGCCGACTCATCGTGGATGAAACCCGCAATCTTGCGCTTATTTGCCGCTGCCACGGGAATCACGGCGTGACCATCGCGGATAGATATCATAGCGTCGGCATCGACCAAGCCCGAAGCCTTAGCCCTCTGAAGCACCTGCTGAAGGCGCTTAGCTACTTGGCCCTCGTGCTCACGGATAGCCCTACGCAAGGAGTGTAACTCCTCGGACGCCGACGAGCGCACCTCACCCTTATCATCAATGACTCGTTCGATGGCGCGTTGCAACTCCGGGAAGATGCTCACATTCTCGGTCAAGGCCCTCAGACGAGGGTAACTACCCTCCCTACGTGAGCGGATGAACTCGACAATTTCGGACACCGCCCTAAGACCACCCAACAGGGCTACACACTCAGCCTCAACCAAGTAGCTACCCTCCACGGCAATCTTCTCGACAATGGGGCGCAACTCCTGCTGCTCACCAATGACAGCCCCTGGCTCCATAGATATCACCAGACGCATCTCATCGGCCAAGGCCAAGCGCTCCTCGACGATAGGCACCGAGCGCGAGAACTGCTCCCCACGAATCACCTCCTTCGAGGAGTTGATGGAGCATAACTCGACAATCTGCTCACGGATGCGGTCGAAGCCTATGCGTTGTTCGAAATTCGATGGATAAATCATAAATCTCTCCGCTTCTGCTGGTTACTCTGCACTCTCGGTTGTAGCCTCGCGCTTAGCACGTCGAGCCTCGCGCTTAGCCTCCTTCTCGGCAATCTTCTGCTCCGAAGTGCCAAACAACGAGAAGTGAACATATCGCATAGGGTTAGCCTTCAAATCCTCAAGCAAGAGGCCAAGGTTGTTGCCAGCGGTGTTGAGCGAGTCGTAGAGTTCGCTGTCGTTGAGCAACTTACCCACAGTACCCTCCTGGTTGTTAATCTCAGCTAACACGCCATTGAGCGATTCGACGGTAGTGGTGAGTTTCGACACTACATCCGCCTCTGCAAGTTCGCCAGTGAAGTTATCCAAGTTAGCAAGCATCGAGTCGATACGTGCCTCGTTCTCGGCCAACGTATCGGTGAAACTGCTTAGGTTGTTCAAAGCACCCTGAATCTGACCCGATGCCAAGACCTTGTCGATAGTTGCCGTTACTGACTCCAAGTTTGCAACCAACGACGTGATAGCCTCGCTATTGCCATCGAGCATAGTGTGGAGGCTCTCCACCGTAGCGTTCAACTCCTCGATGAGGGCTGAGCCACCGTCGGCCAACATACCAATCATATCTGGCTTCACACGACCCTCAAGGAAGGCATCATTGGCGATAGGCTCTGCCGAGTCACCCTGCTTGATGACGATCTCCACGCCACCCATAAGGCCCGCAGCACCCATCTCAGCAATGGAGTTCGAAGGTATCATATCCTCGTACTTAGTCTCAACGGCCAACTCCACCAATACCCTATCGCGCTCAAGCACGATGTCGGTGACGTTACCCACCTTCACACCACGCAACTTAACCTCTGAAGACTCCTGAAGTCCCGATACGTCGTCGTAGTAGACATAGTAGATGTTGTTTGTGAGCAATACGTTCTGGCCACCAAGCCACTTGATGCCCCACCACGCAACGGCAATTACCAATACGGCAAAAACGCCAACCTTTAACTCTCTTTTAATCTTCATAACTATATTTTTTTGTTTTAACTTCGTACTATTTTGTCACTATCGCCCCGTCGCGGAAACGCACCACGAAGGCATCCTTGAAACTCTTGCGCACCTCCGACAAGTCAGCCTTAGCCTCCGCCGCGGTGGTATATATTCCGTAGCAATACTTGTATTTGTAGCTACCACTACCCATCACCAGATGCACAAGACCCTTGTAACTCTTGAACTGCGAGTCGTTGATATCCACCTCCTTACTGCTTGATATGAGCTGGATGGTATAGCCCTCACTCAACTCTTCTTGCTCCTCCTTGGCAGTGGTCTCTGTGGTCTCAGTCGTCTCCTGCTTCTCTACGCTCTGCTCCGCGCTCTCTGCGCCCTCCGTGGAGTGCATACCGTCGAGCGTATTAAAGTAGGTGATGATAGCATCGCTAATTGCCGTAGCCATCTCATCCTTAGCACCCTTCGACATCATATAGTTGTAGTCCTCGGCATTAGTAAGGTAGGCCAACTCCACAATAACACCTGGACACTCGCTGTAGTACAACACCGTATATACCGTACCCGCCTTGACACCCAAATTCTTGAGGCCACACCTCTTAGCCAAGTTGTCGCAACACTCCTGAGCGATGAAACGGCTGAAGGGCTCATTCTCCAACTGGCGCGCGAGAGCCATCATAAAGCCCTGCGACTTACGGTCGATATCCTTGGGGTCGATGAAGTCGCCATCGTCGGCATAACGCTCACCCACCTTGCTATTCTGCGACATTAGTTTCTCGTCGAGGGTAAGCACCCACGCCTCGCAACCACCCCTCGATGGATTCTCCAAGGCGTTGGCGTGGATAGCAACATAGAGGTCTGCACCCTTTTTATTGCTGAACTGCGCACGAAGTTTGTTGTCGTCGTTCTGACCCTTATGGTATGCCGAGTCGCTACTGCGTGTGAGATAGACATCCAAGTCGGGCATCTTCTCTTCGAGACGTTTTTTGACCCTCTTCGACACATCCAACACATAATCCTTCTCAGCAATATCACGCTGCACCTTTCCGGGTCGTGGACCTCCGTGGCCTGGGTCGATAACTACAACCCTTTTTGGCTGCGACGACGCAACATTTTGCACCGTCGAGGCGTTTACTCCTAACGGGAGCAACAGCACAGCGAGTATAACTATTATGAGATTTCTCATAAAATAAAGCGATTATGTCCAAATTATTACTATCTTTGCAAGTTGTAATGCCACCTTCCCACGAAGGGCTTTACCCCTCGGAAGTGTGACAATACCCTATGTGTGGGCCGTTTTGCCGACCGTGTCGGCAAAGTTATAAAAAATTATTGAATTTTGAGACATATTTTCTTAAAATATCTAACCTCTGCGTTGCTCGTTGCAACCTTCCTCTGCCTAAGTTTTGGCTTGACGGAGGCTGGAGCGGGTGGTTTTGGACTATTCCAGACCCGCGATAGTGCAACCGTCACAACACCCCAAAGAGATACCACCGCCGACAACTCAAGCAACCGTCGCTCGGTGAGTGCCCCTATGTTCTCGGACATCATCAACGGTAAGGCTGCCGACTCCGTGGTCTTCGATGCCCGAAACAAGATGATATATAGTTACAAGAGTGGAGATGTGACCTATCAGGGTATGAATCTCAAGGCCGACTATATGAGGGTGAATATGCAGACTAAGGATGTCTTTGCCCACGGCTACCCCACCGACACCATCGATGGTCGTGTGATAAACACACACCCTGAGTTCTCGGATGGTGGCTCGCCATACTCGATGGACACCATCACCTACAACCTTGAGTCGCGCAAGGCAAAGATTAAGGGTATCGCAACACAGGAGGGAGATGGCTGGCTTATCGGTAGCAGTGTGAAGATGCACCCCGACGAGACCATCCACATCGGTAATGGTATGTACACCACGTGCGACCATACCGACCACCCACACTTCTACTTGGCAATGACTCAGGCAAAGGTAATCCCTGGAAAGAAGATTATCACAGGATATGCCTACCTCGTGATTGAGGATGTGCCAATCTACTTCCCTGGTATCCCTGAGGCCTTCTTCCCTATCAACGTAGGTCCTAAGTCGGGTATCTTGATGCCTACCTATGGTGAGGACGCCAAGGGTTTCTTCATCCGCGACTTGGGTTACTACTTCAAACTCGGCGAATATATGGACCTCGCCATCCGTGGCGGTATCTACACCCTCGGCTCGTGGGAGGCCTCTGCCGTATCGCAGTACGTGAAGCGTTATAAGTTCCGCGGTAACTTCAACCTCCAATTCTCGGCTATCCGCACAGGAGAGAAGGGTGAGGCCGACTTCGTGCAGCAGAACAACTACAAAATCCAGTGGACACACTCGCAGGACCCCAAGGCAAACCCTGGCTCCACATTCTCCGCCTCGGTGAATCTCGCCTCAAGTGGCTATAGCCGCTACTCGGCAACCACCGTAAACGACATCCTCGCCACACAGACCAACTCCTCGATTTCATACTCGAAGAACTGGGAGGGTACGCCATTTTCTTTGTCGTTGAATATGTCGGTGTCGCAGAACTCAAAAAATAAGACTATCTCGGTGACGATGCCAACCATCGCCTTCAACGTAGCGAGCTTCTATCCTCTCAAGCGCAAGGAGGCCATTGGCAAGACCCGCTGGTACGAGAAGATTAAGATGAGTTACTCGATGAAGATGACCAACTCGGTGAGCACCACCGAGGATGCTATCTTCACCAAGGAGACCCTCAGCAAGATGAAGAATGGTATTCAGCACACCATACCTATCTCTACGTCGCTCTCGCTCTTCAACTACATCAACATAAGCCCATCGTTCAACTATACCGAGCGCTGGTACTTCAAGAAGGTGAGTCAGCAGTGGAACAACGAGACCAAGAAGGTGGAGACCCTCGACCCAGAGTATGGTTTCTGGCGACTCTACAACTACAACGCCTCGGTATCGGCAAATACCACTATCTATGGTACCTACGTAGCTAAGAAGAAGACACGTAAACTACAGGCCGTGCGCCATACCCTCACCCCTAACGTAGGCTTCAGCTACGCCCCCGACTTCAGCCGCCAGATGTATGGCTTCTACGAGAGCGTGCAGACCGATACTACGGGTAGGTTCAAGGTCTACTCACCATTTACCGACAACGCCTATGGCGTTCCTGGAAGTGGCCAGCAGCTATCCCTCACCTTCGGCCTTTCGCAGTCGTTGGAGGCTAAGGTGCGTACCAAGGATACGGTGAAGAAGATAAAGATTATCGACCAGATATCTATCAACGGTTCGTATAACTTCTTGGCGGACTCTATGCGTCTGTCGAACTTGCCCATCCAGTTGCGTACCACCATCTACCAAAATATAGCCCTTAACCTGTCGCTCACGCTCGACCCCTACGAGGTGTCGCCACAGGGTGTGCGCTACAATAAGTTGATGTGGAAACGTGGTCTTCCGGGCCGTGTGCAGAGCACAAGTTGGAGCTTTGGCTACACCTTCAAGTCGCGCGAGGATAGGTCGCAGGTGGCAGGAAACGATATCACCTCATTCCCTGCCGAGTACTTCAACTCGTGGTCCGACCCCTATGGTCAGCTCAACCCTGCGATGCGACGACAATGGATGGCGGGCCAATACTATGACTTCTCCATACCGTGGAACTTCGGATTCAACTATAGCATCAGCTATAATGCCCAGTATATAAATAATGGTACGACGGGTTACAAGAAGAATATCCAGCAGACGGTGAACTTCAACGCCAGTGTGCGCCTAACCTCAAAGATGATGATTACGGCGACCTCAGGTTACGACTTCACCTCACGCAAGATGTCTATGACCTCGCTCTCATTCACCCGCGACCTCCACTGCTGGCAGATGTCCTTCACCTGGATCCCATTCGGCAACCACAAGAGTTGGGCCTTCAACATCGGTGTAAAGGCAGCATCCTTGGCCGACCTGAAGTACGACAAGAGCTACTCTCAGTACGACTATATGTACTAAGTCCAGGTTAGGGAGTGTAGGGCGATTAAGGAGGTTAGGGAGGTTAGAGTTACGGTTTAGCGTAATACTTTATAGGTTGCACAAGCCTCCCCAATTTCCTTATATTTCCCAATTTCCTTAAACTCCTTAAACTCCTTAAACTCCATAAGAAAACAAATCACCCCAGGACAGAATCCTGGGGTGTTTGTTTTGCGAGGTGTCTATTCCCTCGCTATGTTTAGAAGTCGTATAACAAGCGCTAATTTTAGGCGCACGAAGTTCGAAAAAGCGGAGTTTACACACACCAGCCACCCCCACTTTGTTGTTAGAATAGTGCAGATACTTTCGCTCGGCGAATTTCGAGGCGATGGGCTGTACTTGGGCGTACTGCCCATTGCTGAGATAATTCGTTAGCGGAAGTAGATGCGCTGTTATAACAACAAAGTAGCCTTGTTAGACGGCTTCGTTAGGCACTGCTATAACAACAAAGAACTACTCAAGGTTCATCTGATCGATAAGAGCCTTAGTCTGTGGCTTGTGACCACGGAAGTTCTCGTAGAGCTTCATAGGGTGCTCGTGACCACCGCGCTCAAGCACCTCATAGCGGAACTTGTTGGCAACCTCCTTAGAGAAGATACCCTTCTCCTGGAAGTAAGAGTAGGCATCTGCTGCAAGAACCTCTGCCCACTTGTAGCCGTAGTAGCCAGTAGCGTAACCACCGCTGAAGATGTGGGTAAAGGCAGGACCCATAGCGGTATTCTCTACTACAGGCATAATCTGTGTTGGAGCCAATGCTGCACGCTCGAACTCAAGGATGTCGCCCTCGTATGGGGTAGTCAATGAGTGCCAAGCCATATCGAGCATACCGAATGAGAGCTGACGTACGTTGAAGTAAGCAACGAGGTAGTTCTTTGCTGCTACGAGCTTCTCAACCAACTCAGCAGGCATAGCCTCACCAGTCTGGTAGTGCTTAGCCCAAAGGTCGAGGTACTCCTTCTCTGTAGCCCAGTTCTCCATAATCTGTGATGGCAACTCCACGAAGTCGCGCTTTACAGATGTGCCGTTGATAGACTCATACTTACCCTTAGCAAGGATACCGTGCAAGCCGTGGCCGAACTCGTGGAGGAAGGTAGTGAACTCGTCGAAGGTGAGCAATGATGGAGCATTCTCAGTAGGCTTAGTGAAGTTCATCACGAGCTGTACCAAAGGACGCTGCTCAACACCGTTAGTGACATTTGTACCGCGGAACTCAACCATCCACGCACCAGCGCGCTTAGACTCGCGTGGGAAGAAGTCGAGGTAGAGGATAGCAAGCATATTGCCCTCAGCGTCGTTCACCTCGTAAGCAGTAGCCTCTGGGTGGTAAACCTCGATCTCAGGTGCTGGAGTGAAGGTAAGGCCATAGAGACGGTTAGCAAGCATAAAGACTGCATCCTTAACGCTCTCAAGCTGCAAGTAAGGCTTAATCTGCTCGTCGTTGATAGAGTACTTAGCCTCCTTATACTTCTCGCTATAGTAAGCCCAGTCCCAAGGCATAAGCTCGCCCTCGAAACCGAGAGAGTGTGCATACTCAGCAACGGTAGCTACATCGCGCTTAGCATAGTCCAAAGTAGCGTCGCACAACTCGTTGAGGAAGCCATTTACTGTAGCACGGCTCTCAGCCATACGATCCTCCAAAACGTAGTCTGCATAGCACTCGTAGCCCAACAAGTTAGCGATCTTGAGGCGCAAGTCGGTAATCTTGCGGATATTCTCCATATTGTCGTTATCGCCACCCAAAGCACGTGCGTTGTACTGCTTGTACAACTCCTCCTTAATGTCGCGCTGAGTAGAGTAGGTCATAAATGGGCCATAGCTTGGAGCCTGAAGGGTAACTGTCCAACCCTCCTCGCCACGTGCCTTAGCATCTGCAGCAAGACCATCCTTCACGAAGTCTGGCAACTCCTCGACCTTTGCAGGGTCGGTGATGTTAAGGGTGAAGGCATTGGTTGCAGCCAAAGCGTTCTGACCGAAGGTAAGAGTGAGGTTTGACAACTCTGTAGTGTAGTTGCTGTACAACTCCTTATCCTCGCCCTCAAGCAAAGCACCAGAGCGCGCAAAGCCCTTGTAGGTCTCCTCCAACAACTGACGATCCTCAACGTCGAGGTCGAGGCTCTCGCGCTGCTCATAAACAGCCTTCACACGAGCAAAGAGCTCTGGGTTGAGAGATACGTCGTTAGAGAACTTTGTGAGCTTAGGAGTGACATTCAAAGCCACCTGCTGCATAGCATCAGAGGTGATACAGTTGTTCAACACGAAGAATACGCCAGTTACACGGTCGAGCAAAGCACCTGCCTGCTCCATAGCAACGATAGTATTCTCGAAGGTAGGAGCCTCAGGGTTGTTGATGATAGCGTCGATCTCCTCGCGATTCTTCTCGATAGCGTAGTCGATAGCTGGCTCGTAGTGCTCTACCTTAATCTGTGAGAATGGTGGAGTCTGGTATGGGGTATCCCACTCCGCCAAAAGAGGGTTGTTTGCAAGGTCTGACTGTGCGCAGCTTGCAAGACCCATAGTCAATGCTGACATAGCAAAAAATAGTTTTTTCATACGTTATTATTTATAAGGTTTCATCTCTTTCTTGGGTTGAAACGACAATGTTGTAGAGCCACCTTGCGACAGCCCTACAACACCATATTTCGTACTCCTACTTATTAACCAACGTAGGCTTCTTAGTCTCCTTCACAGGAATCATTGGACGCTTACCTGGATCGGCCTTGATAGATGTACCCAAAGCCTCTGGAGCAGTCTCCACGACCTCGGTCTCTACAACCTCCTCTACTGGTTCCTTCCACAAGCCACGAGCCTTGAGCATAGCGGTCTTGTCGGGATTTGCGCCACGGAAAGTGCGATACATATCCATACCAGCACGCTGACCACCCTGCGCCAAGAGGTCGTAGCGGAAACTACGAGCAAGCTCCTTGTCGCAAATATCGCTCGACTCCTTAAATGCTGCGAAGGCATCCTTGTCGAGGACCTCTGCCCAGAGGTAGAAGTAGTAGCCCGAAGAGTAGCCACCGTTGAAGATGTGAGCGAAGTAGGTATAGCGATAGCGAGGCTCGATCTCTGGGATAAGACCACGGCGTGTAGCGAGGTTATACTTCTCGAAGTCGTTGATATCCAAGTCGGTGTATGTCTCCAAAGTGTGGATATCCATATCGATAAGTGCTGCTGCAGCCAACTCGGTGGTTGTGAAGCCCTGATTGAAGAGCGACGCATTCTGCATCTTAGCAATCAAGCGGTCAGGAATAACATCACCTGTGCGGTAGTGTACAGCGTACTCCTTCATAATCTCTGGCTCGAAGGCCCAGTTCTCCATAATCTGTGATGGCAACTCCACAAAGTCACCCTCAACATCGGTCAAGCCACGGTAACGAACATCTGCAAACAAGAAGTGGAGGGCGTGACCAAACTCGTGGAACATAGTCTCAGCCTCGTCGAACGAGAGCAACGATGGGGTGTCACCTACTGGAGGTGTGAAGTTGCAAACGATGCCTACGACTGGTGCCTTGCGCTCACCATTCACATAGCGCTGCTCAGTGAAGTTACCGCACCAAGCACCACCGCTCTTCGACTTACGTGGGTATGGGTCGAGGTAGAGAACGCCGAGATGCGACTGATCCTCGTCGAGCACCTGATATATAGTACACTCCTTATGGTAGCGAGGTGCTACGATAGGGCGGAAGGTGATGCCATAGAGGCGGTTAGCGAGGTAGAACATACCGTCGCGCACGTTATCCAACGAGAGGTACTTGCGAATCTCATCCTCGTCGAGCTGATACTTCTTCTGGCGCACCTGCTCAGCGTAGTACCACCAATCCGACTTCTCGAAAGCCTCACCTGGGTAATCCTTCTCGAAGAGAGCCTTCATCTCCTCCAACTCACCCTTAGCAGACTCCAAGGCTGGCTCGAAGATCTCGTTGAGGAGTTTGTAAACAGCCTCAGGATTACCTGCCATCTGGTCGTCGGTAACGTAGTGTGAGTATGACTTGAAGCCGAGCAAGTTAGCCTTCTCAACACGCAAACGTGCCATATCCTCAGCCAACTGCTTATTGTCGAACTCGTTGTCGTTGTTGCATCGCATAATATAGCCGTTGTACAACTCACGACGGAGATCACGATTCTTTGAGTAGGTCAAGAATGGCAACATACTTGGCTTGTCGAGAGTGAAGACATAACCCTCCTTGCCCATAGCCTTAGCCGCCTCAGCAGCCTGATTGCGAACACCCTCTGGGAGGTCGGCAACCTGTGAAGCATCGAGCAAGAGTGAGAAGCTACCATTCTCGGTTAAGAGGTTGTTACCAAAGCGGATAGACAACTCGGCCAACTCAGCATTAATCTGCATAAGGCGCTCCTTAGCCTGACCCTCAAGCAAAGCACCCGAACGCACGAAGTCGTTGTAGTTCTTCTCCACAAGGCGCAACTGCACGTCATCGAGATTCAACGACTTACGATTCTGATATACAGCCTTAACTCGCTCGAAGAGTGCCTCGTTGAGCATAATTGAGTTGTAGTGCTTCTCGATGGCTGGCATCATACGATTCTGAATCTCCTGCATCTCCTCATCGAGGTCCGATGATGAGAGCATACCGAAGATAAGATTCAACTCCCAGAGTTTGATACCAGCGTTATCCATCGCTACGATGGTATTCTCGAAGGTAGGCTCCGACTCGTTGGCAACAATGGCCTCAATCTCCTGGTTGTGCATCTTCATAGCCTGCTCAAAGGCTGGCTCGAAGTGCTTAGTCTCTATTTTGTCGAACGGAGGTATACCAAATTCGGTTGTCCACTCATCAAGAAGTGGGTTACCTGTCTCGACAACAGCGTCGCTACTACACGATAGATTCATAGTCATAGCAAACAATAGTGATGATAATGTTAAAAGGCGTTTCATCTATAATTTTTTTTAATTAACTTTGCAAAGTTAAACAAATTTATTTGGCAATGCAACTATTTTACGCTCCAGACATTACACTTCCTCGTTATACGCTCAACGAAGAGGAGTCGAAACACTGCATTCGTGTCTTAAGAATGAGGCTCGACGACGAACTACATATCACTGACGGCAAAGGCAACCTCTATCGCTGTAAAGTGGTGGATGACAACGTAAAACGCTGTACCGTAGAGGTCGTTCACACCACCCCAAATTACGAGCCCCTACCCTACAAATTGACGATGGCCGTAGCACCAACAAAAAATATTGACCGTTTCGAATGGTTCTTAGAAAAGGCTACCGAAGTTGGTATTTATGAGGTATTTCCCTTGGAGTGTGACCACAGCGAGCGCCGTCAGATAAAAATCGACCGCGAGGAGAAGGTGATAACCTCGGCCGTCAAGCAGTCGCTCAAGGCCTACCACCCTACCCTCCATCCGATGACCTTGTTCAAAGAGGTGGTGACGATGCCTTTCGAGGGCGACAAATTTATCGCCCACTGCAACGACACTCTCGGAGAGAGGGAATATCTTGGTAAATTGGTAAAAAAAGAGGGCAATACGCTAATTTTAATTGGTCCAGAGGGTGATTTTTCGCAAGAAGAGATTACCTTTGCGCTCGATAACGGATTTAAGGCAATCTCTCTCGGCAAGGAGCGTCTTCGCACCGAGACCGCAGCACTCGTTGCTACTGTGATTACCTCGACAATAAACAAGTTATAACCAAACTTAAATAACAATGTATTTTTACACTCTACTACTGGCAGTATGTGTCATCGTAGCAATCTTCCTCACACCGCTACGCCATAAGGTGTGGGTCGCTACGGGCGCAGTTGCTCTTTCGGCCATCGGGGCGATAACCCTCGCTATTATGGCATTCGCCAATGGCCCTGTGACCTTAGCGGAGTTCCACTCGCCACTCTTCGGCAACGAGACTATCGTGGTGGATAAACTCACATCGCTCTTCTTGGTCATTATTTCGGTGGCTTCTATCACCACAACAATCTACTCTAAGGGGTATGTCGGAGGCTACTTCAACCGATTCTCGCCTGCCCACATCTCGCTGCACTACTCAAGCCTTGTGGTGTTGGTGGTGTCGATGATGATGGTGGTGATGTCGAGCGGAGGCTTCTCGTTCCTCTTCTGGTGGGAGTTGATGACCATCGCCTCGTTCCTCTTGATTCTCTTCGAGGCCGACCGTCAGGATGTGCGACGTGCTGCGATTAACTACCTCGTTATGATGCACATAGGCTTTATCTTCCTAGTCATCGGCTTTGTGCTTTTATACAACGTAACTGGCTCAGCAAACTTCTCAGCTATCGTCGATTACTTCAAGATGGAGGCCCCGCTTCCACTCTTCGTAATCCTCTTCATCGGTTTCGGTATGAAGGCGGGCCTCTTCCCTATGCACGTATGGCTCCCTGAGGCTCACCCTGCAGCACCATCACACGTATCGGCAATTATGTCGGGCGTGATGATTAAGACGGGTGTCTATGGTATTATGCGCCTTATGCAGTCTATCGACCAGAATACCGAGTTGCTCTTCGACATAGGTCTTATCGTACTACTTTCGGGTATCATAACAGGTCTTTGGGGTGTCATCCTCGCAGCGATGCAGAACGACATAAAGCGCTTGTTGGCCTACTCAAGTATCGAGAATATCGGTGTCATCCTCATCGGCTTGGGTATCGCTGCTGTGGGTCACGCCGCAGGTAGCGACCTTATCGGTATGTGTGGTCTCTGTGGCGCACTGCTCCACACCGTAAACCACTCGCTCTTCAAGACTATGCTCTTCCTCAGCGCAGGAAACATCTACTCGCGCCTCCACACTACCACAATGAACCAGATGGGAGGCTTGGCTAAGTATATGCCCGTAACGGCAATCCTTATGCTTATGGCGACAATGGCGATTTGCGCCTTGCCCCCATTCAATGGCTTCGTATCAGAGTTACTTATATATATAGGTATGTTCAATGGCGTTAGCGATGGTCACGAGGTACTCTACTCCGTGGCTGGCATCATCGCCCTCTCGCTCATTGGCGGTATCGCCGTATTGGCCTTCACCAAACTCTATGGCGTAGTATTCCTCGGCTCTCCACGCTCACACCACGTGGCCGAGAGTAGCGAGGTGGATAACATCCGCATTGGCGCTATGGCCATCCCTGCGATGTTCATCCTCTTCATCGGTCTCTTCCCTCAGTTCGCCATTCGCCCAATCACTATGGTTGCTGAGGCTATCTCTGGTGCGGACAAGGCTATCGCCATCAACCACTTCGCCCCTACCCTTGAGGCATTGAGTGGCGTTTGCTGGGTACTCATCAGCATCGTCCTTCTACTCTTTGCGCTGAAGCATCGTCTACAGAGCCAGCGCACCATAGCTCAGGGTCCTACGTGGGGTTGTGGCTTCACCGCCCCAAATATTCGTATGCAGTACACTGGTGAGTCCTTCTCGGAGGGTCTTGAGAATATCGGTAAGCCTCTTATCAAGGATAAGGTGGATGGCCGTGCCGTGGATAAGGGCGAGATATTCCCTTCGCCACACAACTACCAGGTCGAGCATAAGGATAAGATGGATAGTCTGTTCAGCCTCTGGTGGATGAAGGTTATGCACCGCATCAACGAGTGGGTTATGCGTCTGCGCACTGGCCGCGTAAACAACTACATCACCTTTGCGTTGGTATTCTTCATCGTAGTACTCATCCTCACTATCGTAGGTATTCTCTAAATATTTGATGCTATGTTGGTAAAACTACTAAATACACTACTTATGGTTGTCGTGGCGCTCTCCATTACGGGTGTCATCAACCGTACTCGCGCTCTGTTGGCTGGAAGAAAGGGTATCCGCTTCCTCCAGCACATCTACAACGTGAACTTGCTACTACGTAAGGGCGCAGTCTACTCAACTACTACAACAGCTCTCTTCCGTATCGCCCCCGTGGTCTATCTCGGTGCGACACTCTTGGCCTTCCTCTTCATCCCTATTGCCGACCTTGAGCCATTGCTCTCGTTCCACGGCGATATCGTGTTTGTGGCCTACCTGCTCGCCCTCTCGCGTGTGGCTATTGTCCTGGCGGCTATGGATACGGGAAGCTCTTTCGAGGGTATGGGTGCTGCCCGTGAGGCCCTCTATGGTGCTTTGGTCGAGCCTGCCCTGATGATGGGTATGGCAACCCTCGCCCTCTTCTGTGGCTACTCGTCGTTCGCCGACATCTTCGCCACAGCGCAGGAACTCAATATGAACCTCACCATCGTACTTCTGTTGGTGGCATACGTCTTCGTCGTCATTATGATTATCGAGGCTGGCCGTGTCCCTGTGGATGACCCAAAGACCCACCTTGAGCTTACGATGATTCACGAGGTTATGTGTCTCGACTATTCGGGTGTCGATATGGCACTTATCCACATCGCGGGTTGGCTCAAGAACGCCATCTTTGCCATCATCGCAGCAAATGCCGTGGCTGTGGCCTTCTCGTTCCACTGGTGGTTTGCGACACCTTTGGCTATCCTTGCTACGGGTATTGCCATCGGTGTTGTGGAGTCGTTCAGGGCTCGTAACAAACTTTCACGAAATGCCACATTCATCCTGACCATCGTTGCAATGTCGGCCCTCGTGTTGCTCACAGGATTCCTACTCATTCAAAACATCGAAATCTAAGAGATACCTATGATACTATCATTAATTATTCTCTACGTCCTAACGCTCATCTATTTAGCCATAGCTGACCGTTTCCGCAACCATACAACCATCCTTGCCCTTCAGGGATTGTTGCTCTTTGGTATCGCCATAGCACGTATGCACGAGTTCCACCCTATGGAGATGAGTTTCATCATCATCGAGACCCTCATCTTCAAGGCAATGGTCATCCCTGCAATCCTGCTCCACGTCATCAACAAGACCAAGATTAACCGCATCCACTCCTCATCGTCGCAGTTCGGTGCTTTGGCGATGTCGATTGTGGCCTTGGTGGCAAGTTGTACCATAACCTACTATATGGCCGACCAGCGCACCGATATGATATTCTTCGGTGTGGCCCTCTACGCCTTGCTCTCAGGCCTCATCCTTATCGTGATGCGTAAGCGAGTCTTTGCCCACCTCGTTGGTTTCTTGGTTATCGAGAATGGTGTATTCCTCTTCTCGATGGCTATCGGTGTTGAGTTGCCTATGCTTATCAACATCGCCATTATGCTCGATATCCTTATCTCGATCCTCATCCTCGGTATGTTCCTCCAGCGTTTGGACAACGACATCCACTCGGACGAGACAGATGCTCTAACCTCTATTAAAGATTAACAACGATGGAAATGCTCGCATATATCATACTCTCGCTACTCTTGGCAGTAGCACCCCTTGCAGTGCGCTCTGAGCGTGCTACAAACATCATTGCAGGCCTCTTCTGGGTTGTGCAGGTTGCGGCCATCGCCCTACTCCTCGGCTTAGGCCAGGTAGACAGAGTGATGCTCACCATCTTCCGTGCCGACACCTTGGCCGTAGTATTCCACCTCTTGCTCACCGTGGTTTTAGGCTTCTCGTTACTCTTCTCGTCGTCGTACCTCAAGGCCGAGAACGTCTCTACCAACTCATACAAGACCTACTACACCCTGCTTATGCTACTCTCGGTAGCCATCACCTGCGTCTACTACTCACACAACGTGGCTATGACCTGGGTATTCCTTGAGGCTACCACTATCTGCTCGGCAGGTATCATCTACCACCGCGAGTTCAAGCAGTCGTTGGAGGCTACGTGGAAGTATATCTTCGTATGCTCTACGGGTATCGCTATGGCATACCTCGGCATCCTTCTGCTCTCTACCGTCGCAGAACACGGCTCGTTGGATTATACAGCCCTTCAGGAGGTTATCAGCAAGGGCAACCCTCTATACCTCAAGGTGGCATTCCTCCTTATCGTTGTAGGCTACAGCTGTAAGATGGAGATCTTCCCACTCTACACCGTGGGTGTCGATGCCAACTACGCTGCTCCAGCCCCAGCCTCTGCATTTATCTCTACCGCCTTGGTAAATGCTGGTTTCATCTCTATCTACCGCATCTACTCGCTCTACGCATCTACCGAGGTATTCGTATGGGCGCGTCACCTGCTCATCCTCATCGGTATCTTGTCGTTGGCCGTGGGTGCTATGTTCCTCCGCCGTACCAACAACTACAAACGATTCCTATCCTACTCTACGGTCGAGAATATGGGTATCGTGGCTATCGGTATGGGTATTGGAGGCATCGGCCTTTGGGCTGCGGTGTTCCACGTTATGAGCCATACGCTGGTTAAGAGTTCGGTATTCTATCAGGTGGGCATTATGCGCCATATCTACGATAGCTACAGCATCAACCGCATTGGTAACTATATGAACATCAACCGTGTGGGCGCTATCGGCTTTATCGTTGGCACATTGGTACTCTTGGCCTTCCCACCATCGCCACTCTTCGTTTCCGAGGTGATGATCTTCACCGAGATTGTATCGGTGGGTAGTTGGTGGCTCCTCTTGGCAATGCTCGTTCTTATGTGCGTTGTAATCTACTCTATCTGGGGTCGCACACTCCGCTTGGGTTACCACAGCAACCAGGATGAGTTGCACCTCTCGGAGGTAAACCGTCGTCTCTCATACTGCGCAGCACTACTCCTGCTCGTGGCTATGGTGTTCGGTGTATGGCAGCCCGCCTTCCTCAAAGATGCTATCGACGTTATTGTAAATATCGGCTAACGCTATGAAACTATATCACGTAACAAATAACAGCGCCTCACATATCGCCCTGAGCGACATCCCCGTAGTGGAGTACGTTGAACTCTACAACGACCTCAAGGAGCGTATGTCACAACGACGCTACCACATAGGCCACTACTTCGCTACCGAGATTGAGAACGGACTTAAGTTCTTCCTCATCCTCTTGGACGACACCACTTCCGAGGTCCTCGTAACCTCCTTCGTTCCAGACTACTATAGCGAGGGTTTGGCATCACTCACAGCACTACACCCAGCGTTCCACCCCTTCGAGCGCGAGATTCACGAACTCTACGGTGTGCCCTTCGATAGCCACCCTTGGCTCAAGCCCTTGCGCTTCAGCCACGACCGTCGCGACAAGAGCTCTACGATGGATAGCTACCCATTCTACTCTATCGAGGGTGCGGAGTTGCACGAGGTGAATGTAGGCCCTATCCACGCAGGTATCATCGAGCCAGGTGCCTTCCGCTTCATCTGTGCTGGCGAGCAGGTACTCCACCTTGAGATTGCCTTGGGCTATCAGCACCGAGGCGTCGAGGGCGAGATGGTACGCAACCAAAACCGCCTACGACAGACCCTTATTGCGGAGTCCATCGCTGGAGATACTGCCGTTGGTCACGCCACAGCATATGCCGAGGTAGTTGAGAAGTTCGCTGGCTTCAAGCCCTCGAAGAGTCTCAGCTTGGAGCGTATGATAGCCATCGAGTTGGAGCGTATCGCTATGCACCTTGCCGATACGGGTGCTTTGGCTACAGATATCGGCTTCCAGCTCTATCAGGTGGCTTGTGAGGCTCTCCGCACCGTGACTATCAACACCTCTCAGGCGTGGTGTGGCAACCGCTTCGGCAAGAGCGTCATCCGCCCTTGCGGTAGCAACCACCCTCTCACTGAGCAGAAGATAACCCTCATCCGCAAAAATATCAGCGAGGTGCGCCGTCGCTACAACGAGGTGCGCGAGGATATTATGGAGTCGCCATCACTCTTGGCCCGTTTCGAGCAGTGTGGCTTAGTGCCAAAGAGCGAGATGGAGACAATCGGTGGTGTGGGTCAGGCAGCACGTGCGAGTGGTCTTTTGCGAGACCTCCGCGCCACACACCCCTCAGGCTACTATACCGAGATTAAGCACGAGCCAATCCTCAAGCACGATGGCGACGTTATGTCACGCCTTGCAACACGTATGGACGAGGTGCTTCAGAGTGCCGACTACATCGAGAGCGCCTTGGCTAACTATAAACCTCAGGGCGATATCCCTGCCCCCGATTACAACGCTACACTCCAGGGCGATGCCCTTGCCTTTAGCCTTGTAGAGGGCTGGCGAGGTGAGATTTGCCACGTAGCCCTTACCAATAACGAGGGCGAGATTGTGAAGTACAAGATTAAGGACCCAAGCCTCCACAACTGGCTCGGCCTCGCCATTGCCGTTCGCTCGGAGGGCATCTCGGACTTCCCTATCAACAACAAGAGTTTTAACCTGTCGTACTGCGGTCACGACCTCTAAACTATAGCGATTATGTTTTTTGGAAAAGCAAAGATACTACGCAGCCACGGCTGGCAATATATTCCCGATTTGGATGGTGTGACCCTCACGGAGGAGTTCCGTGGCTTCCCCTTGCTCACCGAGACCGAGGATAGGAGCGACATCGAGCGTGCCGAGAAGATATGCCCTACGGGTGCTATAACCTCTAAGCCTCTTACGTTGGATATGGGTAAGTGTCTCTTCTGTGGCGAGTGCCAGAAGTGCGCCCCTAAAAATATCAAGTTCACCAACGAGCATCGCTTGGCTGCAACACGCCGCGAGGACCTCATTGTTCACGCCTCACAGAGCGCACCCAAGTTCGACACATCGGCAATTCGCCCAGAGATAGCCAAATATTTTGGCAAGACCCTTCAACTAAGAGAGGTGTCTGCTGGTGGCGACTGCTCGGTGGAGATGGAGCTCAACGCTACGGGCAACGTGAACTTCGACTTCGGCCGCTACGGAGCGGGCTTTACAGCCTCGCCTCGTCACGCCGACGGTACAGTTATCACTGGCCCTATCACAGCCAATATGGCTGAGGCCTTGGATATCTGTCACAACGCTATTGCCGAGCCTAAGATATTGGTCGTTTGTGGTTCTGAGGCTATCTCAGGAGGTCTCTACAGCGAGAGCCCTGCCGTAGAGCGTAGCTTCTTGGATAAGTACCACGTGGATCTCTGGCTCCCTGGTGCTCCTACCCACCCACTATGCTTCATCGACGGCATCACACGCCTACGTGCCAAGCAAAAAAAGTAGCGAGACGTAGGTTATAAGATATATTTTTATAACTTTGTAGTTTAGAAACCAAAAAAAACGAAAATATATGAATGCTATTGTAAAGAACAATTTCGAGTTTGAGGGTCAGAAGGGCCACTATGTAGGTAAGGTGCGTGATGTCTACAACATCAACGACGAGTACCTCGTGATGGTTGTTTCGGACCGTATCTCAGCCTTCGACGTGGTATTGCCAAAGGGTATCCCTTTCAAGGGTCAGGTGCTTAACCAGATTGCTGCTAAGTTCCTCGATGCTACTACCGACATCTTGCCTAACTGGAAGATCGCTGTGCCAGACCCAATGGTTACTGTAGGTCACCGTTGCGAGCCTTACAAGGTGGAGATGGTTATCCGTGGCTACCTCTCTGGCCACGCTTGGAGAGAGTATAAGGCTGGCAAGCGCACCATCTGTGGTGTCGAGATGCCTGAGGGTATGGTTGAGAACCAGAAGTTCCCAGAGCCTATCATCACCCCAACAACTAAGGCTGACGAGGGTCACGACGAGGATATCTCTAAGGAGGAGATCATCGCACAGGGCTTGGTTTCTCGCCAGGAGTACGAGCAGTTGGAGGCATACACACGTGCTATCTTCCAGCGCGGTACCGAGATCGCCGAGAAGATGGGTCTTATTCTTGTCGATACCAAGTATGAGTTCGGTAAGAAGAATGGCGTGATCTACCTTATGGACGAGATTCACACCCCCGATTCATCACGCTACTTCTATAAGGAGGGTTACGAGGAGCGTCTCGCACGTGGCGAGAAGCAGAAGCAGCTCTCTAAGGAGTTCGTTCGTGAGTGGTTGATGGAGAATGGTTTCCAGGGCCAAGAGGGTCAGCAGGTTCCAGAGATGACTCCAGAGGTTGTTGCTGGCATCACCGAGCGCTATATCGAACTTTATGAGGCCGTTACAGGCGAGAAGTTCGTGCGCGAGGAGAGCGACGACGTGGAGAAGCGTATCGAGCGCAACGTAGCCGAGTATCTCAAGACTATCCTCTAAAAGTAGGTATAGTGACTCATCGATTTGGAGATGCCCCCCTTTCGGGAGCATCTCCATTTTCATTATAGCAATCGCTTCACCCAACTAAATAGTTTGTAGGGCATATAGCGGAACGGAAGGTCGAGCCACGTGTAGGAAACCAGAATAGACCTACGATGCGAAAAGGCATATAGGGAGTCCCTGCCGTGATAGCGCCCCATACCCGAATTGCCAACACCACCAAAGGGCAGATGCTCGTTGGCTATGTGCATAATGGTATCGTTGATGCAACCACCACCCGAAGAGGTAAGGTCAAACACTTTACGCATATTTCTCTCATTACCAAAGGCATAGAGGGCCAATGGCTTCTCTCTCTGATTAATGAAGTCGATAGCCTCGTCGAGGGAGTCTATGGTGATGATTGGGAGTATCGGGCCGAAAATCTCGTCGCTCATCACAGGGCTATCCACAGCCACCTCATCCAAGAGCGTAGGCTCGATATAGCGCTCCTCAGCATTGGTAGCACCACCAAAGAGTACCTTACCATCCTTGAGGTAACTAGCCACACGCTCGAAGGCCCGCTCCGAGACCATACGTACATAGTGTGGGCTCTGGCGGACATCCTCGCCGTGGAGTTCCCTCACCGCCCTACCAAAGGCCTCAACAAATCTATCCTTGACCTCGCGGTGGAGAAGCAGGTAGTCGGGCGCTATGCAGGTTTGACCCGAATTGAGGGTCTTGCCCCAGGCAATACGTCGGGCAGCGAGTTCCACATCGGCATCTCTATCCACCACCACGGGACTCTTGCCTCCCAACTCCAAGATTACGGGACATAGGTTTGTCGCAGCACTGCGCATAACCATACGGCCGAGTTCGGGTGAGCCAGTGAAGAAGATGACGTCGTAACGCTCCTCAAGAAGAAGTCTATTTGTCTGACGGTGGCCCTGAACGAGTGCGACATAGTGGCTATCGAAGCTCTTTGCAATAAGTTCCTCAAGCACCCTTGCCACATTGGGCGTATAGGGCGAGGGTTTCAATACCGCCGTACATCCTGAGGCGATTGCGCCAACTAAAGGGTTAAGCAGTAGCTGCACGGGGTAGTTCCAAGGGGCTATGATAAGGCTTACGCCCAATGGCTCGGTAAGAATCATACTTCGCGAGGGGAACATCTTGAGTGGTGTCCTCTTCTTCGAGGGCTTTGCCCAACGCTTCAGATTCTTCAAGAAGCCATCTATCTCGCCCAAGACGATGCTCAACTCCGTGAGGTAGGCCTCCTCATAGGATTTGTGCAGATCTTTGTAGAGCGCTCCACACAACTGCTCCTCGTACTCGACGATGGCTCTACGCAGACGACCAAGAGCCTCCAAACGAAACTCTATTGGGAGGGTGGCGTGGCTACGGAAGAATTGGCGCTGCGAGGCCACAATCTCCTCGATACGCTCCTTAGGGGTATCAGTAATCATAGTTTTTAGTCTCTAAGTGTTGTGTAGCACAGCGGGCAAAAATCGCGCAAAGGCTACTAAACAAGAGGGGCGGACCTGCCCGAAAGCCGTCTGCCCCCTTAACGATATACTCTAAACGACTATTTAGAGGTCATAATGCGGAGAATCATCGCATCGGTCTGTGTCATAGCGTCACGGCCGATATCTGTGAGGTTGCGAATCGACTTATCTACATCGTCGTCGATGATACCCTCTACCGACTTAACACAACGCGAGTGCATAGCCATAAGTGCCGACACCACTGCCGTAGAGACTCCCGAAGCACACTTCATAGCGCACGAAGGCTTAGCACCGTCGCATATCATACCAGCGAGGTTAGCAATCATATTCTTCACGGCAAAGGTAACCTCCTGGTAGCCACCACCCATAAGGTAGGTGATACCACAAGAAGAGCCCGTAGCCGCAACAACACAGCCACACAACGCCGACAAGCGACCGAGACTCTGCTTGATATAGATAACGGTAAGATGGCTGAGAATCAAAGCACGAATCATCTGCTCCTCCGAAGCACCCGTCTGCTCGCCATAGACAACCACAGGAACTGTAGAGGTGAGACCCTGATTACCACTTCCCGAATTACTCATCACAGGAATCATAGCGCCAGCCATACGTGCATCACACGCTGCAGTGGTCATACCCACAATCTGGCAGTGGAGCGTGTCGCCCATAATATTGCGCTCAGACTCCGCACGGAACAACTTACCGATGGCGTGGCCATAGTCGCCCTGAAGCGACATATTAGCAGCATTCATATTCAGACGCTTAGCCTCAAGGATGAACTCCAACTCCTCCAATGGAGCAGTCATCGCAAAGTCCCAAACCCTCTTAAGCGTGAGTTCTGGATCCTTGACCTCAGCAACTGGAGCCTCGCCCTCAGAGGTGGCTGGGGCATCGAGGCTGAAGAGTGTCTGGCCGCAGCGCGACACGTGAACAAAGCGAGAGTGACCGCCAGAGATAATAGCGAGTGCACTCGCACCACCTGCCGACACCTCGATCTCGATATATAGTTTCTCGGTGATGTTATACTTGAGGTCCACGTCGATACGGCGCTCCTCAATCATCTTCTTACCCTCCTCCACGGCTTTAGCATCGGCATCCTTGAGTACTTCGAGCTCATACTCCGAACGACCTACAAGTGCGCCAAGGGCCATAGCGATAGGCAGACCCGTCATACCTGTTCCAGGGATACCTACACCCATAGCATTCTTAAGTACGTTGGCACTTAGGCGAGCCTCAATGCGCTCTGGGCGACAACCCAAAGTCTCGGTTGCCTTGGCAACGCACAACGCTACAGCGATAGGCTCGGTACAACCGATTGCTGGAACTATCTCACGATTCATAAGAGCGATGATATCCTTGCGCTCCTCAGCAGTAAAAGTGTAATTCATAGGTTTATCTGTGTAGTTTCTATTATTTCATAACCACGAAGATAGATATTTTATATGTAAATTCAAAATCATAGCACCCATTTTTTAGACTATGGCAAATTTTTTGTCCTTTAGTTTTGCTATACCACACTTTTTCGCTACCTTTGTAGATAGCCTTTCGGGGCAGAAAATATATCGAAGAGTATTAACCGACTAAACTATAGTTTTTATGGCAGGCAAAGTACCTACTCCACATATCGGAGCAGAATATGGCGAAATCGCCGACAGAGTGATTATGGCGGGCGACCCTCTCCGCGCTAAGTTTATGGCAGAGAACTTCTTGGAGAACCCCGTGCAGTACAACAACGTGCGTGGTATGCTCGGCTTCACTGGCACCTACAAGGGTAAGCGTGTCTCTGTTCAGGGCCACGGTATGGGTATCCCCTCTATCGGCATCTACACCTACGAGTTGTTCAACTTCTACGACGTTAAGCGCATCATCCGTTGTGGCTCGGCAGGTGCTTACGACCCATCGCTAAAGTTGGGTGACGTGGTGTTTGGTATGGGCTCTTGCACCGACTCTAACTATGGCGCACAGTTCAACCTCCCAGGTACATTTGCCCCTATTGCCGACTTCGAACTACTGCGTAGCGCAGCAGCTAAGGCCGAGGAGTTGGGCATCGACTACCGCGTGGGTAATATCCTTGCCAGCGACGTATTCTATGGCGACGATGCCGAGGGTTGGAAGCAGTGGCAGAAGATGGGTGTCTTGGCAGTAGAGATGGAGGCTACGGCCCTCTATATGAATGCTGCACGTGCTGGAAAGAGTGCGTTGTGCATCTGCACAATCTCCGACTCGTTGGTACACGGCACCGCTTGCAGTGCTGAGGAGCGCCAGACATCATTTACCAATATGATGAAGATCGCCTTCGACATCATCTAAGGGTGTGACACATAATGGGGTTACAACGCCCCGAAACGAATGAGTGAACCTCCTTGCAGGTTCACTTTTTTTTCGTATATTTGTACCTTGATGAGATATGGCTTGGCCACACACTCCTTAGTGTTGGGTGGCACGTAGCACAACAACGAGATAAAAGACTAAAACAGCGCAACAAAATCGAATAACTAAAACTATAAAACTATGATTAAGACCCTAAAGACGATTGCTCTTGCGATAGCCTCGATGGCTATGACAGTGGCAATTCAAGCCCAGGATCTCTCATCACAGCGTGGTGAGTCACAAAACTTGGGAGGCCTCTTTGGCGAGAAACTCGACCACGGTGGCATCATCATCAACCCCACCCCTCAGCAGATCTATATGCTCCGCACAATTGGTGTGGACATCAACGCTGGAGTAGCCCTCAAGGGTAAGGCCAAGGAGTTTGCATCGGAGGTGGAGTTCTTAAAGCACAACAAGCGCGGCGTAGCCCTAACTATCAACTATGGCGCAAAGTATTGCGATGGTATCGAGGCTAAGTCGGGTGCATACCACCTACATATCGCACACAAGGGCATCATCATCAAGGCCTTCGACAAGGTGGGTGTATCATACGCCTTGCAGACCCTCCGACAGATTGTCGAGAGCCCAGCATCGGCCGAGGGTCACATCCCTGCCCTAACGATAAACGACTGGCCCGACTTGCAGTATCGTGGCGTAGTGGAGGGCTTCTACGGCACTCCTTGGTCACACGAAGTACGCCTCTCGCTCATCGACACCTACGGCCGCTACAAGATGAACTACTACATCTATGGCCCTAAGGATGACCCATACCACAGCTCACCTCATTGGCGCGAGCCATACCCTGAGGATGAGGCACGCCAGATTAGCGAGTTGGTGGAGGCCTGCAACCGCAACCACGTGAACTTCGTTTGGGCTATCCACCCTGGAAAGGACATCAAGTGGGAGGAGTCGGATATCCAGAACCTCCTTCGCAAGTTCGAGGCTATGTATCAGCTTGGCGTACGCGCCTTCGCCGTTCACTTCGACGATATCGAGGGTAGTGGCACAAACCCCTACTACCAGACCGAGTTGATGAACATCCTCAACGAGGAGTTTGTCGTGGCTAAGGGCGACGTAGCACCACTCATTGTATGTCCTACAGACTACACACGTCTCTGGGCAAACCCTTCAGAGCGAGGTAGCTTGGTAGTCTACGGCAAGGAGTTGCACCCTTCGGTAGATGTATTCTGGACAGGAGACGCCGTATGTAGCGATATGACCCCAAGCACTATGGAGTGGATTTCGTCGCGCATCCAGCGTCCAGCGCTCTTCTGGTGGAACTACCCCGTTACCGACTATGCCCGCCATATTATGATGCAGGGCCCCGTATATGGTCTTTCGCCAACCCTAACCGAGAAGGAGACACGTGGTCTTGTGAGCAACCCAATGGAGCACGGAGAGGCCTCGAAGTTGGCCCTCTACAGCGTAGCCGACTATACGTGGAATACCGAAGCCTACAACCCTATCGACAGCTGGGAGCGTGGTCTTGAAGCCCTTGCCCCAGAGGTCAAGGAGGCTTACCGACTCTTTGCAATCCACTCGTGCGACACCGAGACTGGCTACCGCCGCTTGGAGTCGTGGGAGACCGAGACCTTCGGCTTCGAGGACTACACCCCCGAACTCTCGGCAAAACTTATGGAGGAGTTGAAGCGCATCGAGGCTGTTCCTCAGGCTATGGAGGCGATGCAGAACAAGGCTCTCTTGGAGGAGTTGCGCCCATGGCTGGTGGAGTTCGGCAAACTCGGCACTCGCTGTCGCAAGGCTTTGGAGTTGCTCGACGGCTATATGCAGCGCCCCAAGGAGCAGAGATTCGAGGGCTTCTGGGAGGCATACGTAGACAACCTTATGTCGCTCGAAGCGGTGGAGATGTACGATGCTCATCGTGTTGGTACAATGAAACTTAAGCCATTCTACGAGCGTGTGATGGATGGCCTTGTATCGCGCTACTACGAGTACCTCACAGGCGAGAAATCTTCGACCCTCTCGGCTGCGGGTAACTATATCTCGTTGCAGGCACCACAGGCAAAATATATGTTCGACAACGACCTCGAAACCTACTACCACTCAGGTCAGGCACAGCGCACTGACGACTTCGTCGCAGCCGATATGGGTATCGTGCGCGAGATACGCGAGATACGCATCATCCAGGGTCGTAACTCGGTGGACGATGTCGATTACTTCGACCACGTCATCGTCGAGTACTCTACCGATGGTCAGAACTGGATCGCTCTTACCGAGCCTATGGAGGGCGTTTACGACATCCTCTGGAAGGGTGAGCCCTTCGAGGCCCGCTATGTGGGCATCCGTAAGTTGGAGTCGAAGAAGCGTAACTGGTTGGCTATCCGCGAGTTCGCCATCAATCCTGTGGAGAAGTGCGACTATGGCTGGGATGCTAATCCATTCACTGAGTTCACATCAACGGAGGGTGTAAACATCGCTATAGGCGAGGGTGCAACGAGCGTACGTCTACTCCTTGGCGCTATCCCTTCGGAGGGTATCACCTACCGCACATTCGATGGCGAAGGTAACACCCTTGGTGAGGGCAGAATCGAGCGTGCTGAGGAGGTTATCTCCTTGACCGAGGGTTGCACAACCCTACGCCTTGAGGGCCACGTAACCCTATACGAAGCTATCGAGGTGCGTTAGTCACAATAGCATTAAAAATCTAATGTAATGAGGGAGTGTCCATAACTTTTGGACACTCCTTCACTTTTTCCCGTACCCACCCCGAATCAAAGATTCGACACGCTCAGAATGGCTAAAAAGGGGCAATACATCAATTTTTCGCACACCATAACCCCAAACCACCTCACTTTTTAGGTGTAAAAGTTGCTCAAAACGAAAATTTGGCGTAAATTTGTGGGTCTATATATAATATATATAGGTGTTGTGAATTGAAATTAATATAACACAGATATAATATGTCAGAAGAGAATGTTTCAGGTATGACGGGACGTATAGTCCAGGTCAATCTCGAAGAGCAGATGAAGTCGGCATATATCGACTACTCGATGTCGGTAATCGTGTCGCGCGCACTGCCCGATGTACGTGATGGTCTCAAACCCGTACATCGTCGTATTTTGTATGATATGTCGGCAGAGTTGAACCTCTACTCAGACAAGCCAACACGTAAGAGTGCCCGTATCGTCGGTGATGTACTCGGTAAGTTCCACCCACACGGCGACAGTTCGGTTTACGAGGCGATGGTACGTATGGCTCAGGATTGGTCAATGCGCTACCCTTTAGTTGAGGGTCAGGGTAACTTCGGTTCTATGGATGGTGACTCTCCTGCGGCGATGCGTTACACCGAGGCTCGTATGCAGAAGATTACCGACGAGGTGATGGCCGATATCGACAAGGAGACAATCGATTGGGGTCTCAACTTCGACGATACCCTCAAGGAGCCTACCGTATTGCCTACCAAGATTCCATTGCTCTTGGTCAATGGTGCCAGTGGTATCGCCGTTGGTATGGCAACAAATATGGCCCCACACAACCTCTCGGAGGTCGTTGATGCCTGCTGTGCCTATATCGACAATCCTGAGTGCGAGTGCGAGGAGTTGTTGGAGTATGTCAAGGGTCCTGACTTCCCTACAGGTGCTATCATCTATGGCTACGAGGGTGTCAAGGAGGCGTTGCTTACGGGTCGTGGTCGTGTGGTTATGCGTGCTAAGACCGAGATCGAGCATACCCCATCGGGCCGTGAGTGCATCGTAATTACGGAGATTCCATATATGGTGAATAAGGCAGATATGATTAAGCGTATCGCCGACCTCATCAACGAGAAGAAGATTGAGGGTATCTCATATATCAACGACGAGTCGGACCGCCAGGGTATGCGTATCGTCATCATCCTCAAGCAGGATGCTGTGGCAAGCGTAGTGCTTAACACGCTCTACAAGAATACCCCACTTCAGTCATCATTCGCGGTGAACAACATCGCCTTGGTGAATGGCCGTCCACAGTTGCTCAACCTCAAGGAGCTTATCCGCCACTTCGTAGACCACCGTCACGACGTCATCGTGCGTCGTTCGCGCTACGACTTGCAGAAGGCCGAGGAGCGTCTCCACATCGTAAATGGCTTGCTCATTGCACAGGATAATATCGACGAGGTAGTACACATCATCCGCTCATCGAAGACTGGCGACGAGGCTCGCACACGTCTTCAGGAGCGATTCGGTTTGTCGGAGTTGCAGACTGCCGCTATCCTTGAGATGCGCCTGCGTCAATTGACTGGTCTCCAGCGCGAGCAGTTGATGAACGAGCACGACGAGTTGGTTAAGACCATCGACTACCTGAATGCTGTCTTGGCAAATGTTGATATGCAGATGCAGATCATCAAGGACGAGTTGTTGGAGATGAAGGAGAAGTATGGCGACGAGCGCCGTTCGGAGATTATCTACTCTTCGGAGGAGTTCAACCCAGAGGACTTCTATGCCGACGACGATATGGTTATCACCATATCACATATGGGCTACATCAAGCGTACCCCACTTGCTGAGTACCGCACACAGAACCGTGGTGGTAAGGGTGCTAAGGGTAGCGCAACTCGCGAGGAGGACTTCATCGAGCATATCTACGTGGCTTCGATGCACAATACGATGATGTTCTTTACCGAGATGGGCCGCTGCTACTGGTTGAAGGTTTACCAGATTCCTGAGGGTACACGCTCTTCGAAGGGCCGTGCTATTCAGAATGTTATCCAGATTGAGCCAGGCGACAAGGTACGTGCTTATATCAATGTTAAGAACCTCAACGACAAGGAGTTCGTCGAGAACAACTTCCTTGTAATGTGTACTAAGCGTGGTATTATTAAGAAGACTACGTTGGAGGATTACTCTCGTCCACGTACTAATGGTGTCAAGGCGATCGTTATTAGAGAAGACGACCAGTTGTTGGAGGTTAAACTCACCAGCGGCAATGCCGAGATTATGATTGCTACACGCGAGGGTCGCGCCATCCGCTTCAACGAGGCTACGGTACGTGCTATGGGTCGTGTAAGTACGGGTGTTAAGGCCGTATCTATGGAGGACGACAACGAGGTGGTTGGTATGATTGCTATCGAGCCAGACTCTAAGGAGGATATCCTTGTTCTTTCGGAGAATGGCTACGGTAAGCGCACAGACCTTGAGGAGTACCGCATCACCAACCGTGGTGGTAAGGGTGTCAAGACCATCAACATCACCGAGAAGACGGGTCAGTTGATCTCTATCAAGGCTGTAACCGACGATAACGACCTTATGATTATCAACCGTTCGGGTCTCACAATGCGTACTTCGGTAGACCAGATTCGTGTTGCGGGTCGTGCTACTCAGGGCGTAAGGGTCATCAACTTGCGTGATGGTGACGCTATCGCTTCCGTAACTGCAGTACCAAAGACCGATGAGGATGAGGAGATTGCAATCATTTCGGAGGAGGCAACAACAACTGAGAATCAGGAGGTTGCAACCACCGAGGAGCAGAGTGCAAACAACGAATAACAATTAACAACACAATACAACAACTATGAAGAAGTTTTTATTCTTGGCTGCAGCGATGTTGATGTTCGCATTGCCAGCAGCAAACGCTCAGAAGGTAAACACTGCATCTGAGCTTGCAAAACTTGAGAAGGCTGATGCCGCAGTATTGGATGCAAAGAAGGGCATTAAGGCTGCAACTTGGGTTGCACGTGCTAACGCATATACCAATGCCTACATTCTCCCTACTAAGGAGGTTGGTCGTGGTGTACCTGTTCAGGTGCTTCAGATGAACGTAGGTCAGCCATCTAATATGTACGAGGGTGAGTTCCGTGGCACCCCAGTATATGTATGCGACTACGAGTATGTAGATATCTATGTTGATGCTGCAGGTCTCATCCAGGGCTGGAATCAGAAGAAGGCTATCAAGGAGAATCTTCCTCAGACCGCTATCGAGTCAATGGCTAAGGCTTACGAGATGGATCCTAAGCAGGAGTCAAAGATCGCATCTATCGCTATGAACTTGGCTAACGCACTCTCACAGCAGGGTGACGCCTTGAACGATATGGGTCGTTTGGCTGAGGCTGCTGAGTGCTTCGAGCTTGCTTACCGCGCACAGAGCGTTGTTCCATCAACTAAGGCCGATGGCAACAACCTCTTCAACGCAGGTATGCTTATGACTATGTATGGTTCATCACTTAGCGGTGAGGAGGCATTCGCTGCTTTGGAGAAGGCTCAGAATATCTTCCTTGAGGCTTTGGAGAGTGGCTACACCGACGAGAATGGTAACATCTACTACTTCTTGTTCCACAGCTACTACGGCCAGAAGGAGCGCAATGCTGAGGTCTACTTGGCAAAGGCTAAGGAGGCTTTGGTTACAGGTATCCAGCTCTTCCCTAAGAATGCTACTATCCTCGACGGTCTTATGCAGTTCTACACTGCTGAGCAGGGTGTAGGTGATCCAGCAGAGCTTACCTCTATGATTGAGTCATCACTCAATGACGACCCAACCAACTACGACTTGTGGTTTGGCCGTGGCCGTGTTTACAACGCTTTGAAGAACTACGACGAGTGTATCAAGTCGTTCAAGAAGTGCGCAGAGCTTCGTCCTGCAGAGTTCGATAGCAACTTCTACACTGGCTACTTCATCATCGAGAAGGCTAACAACGCTATCGGCGAGTTGAACAGCAACGCTGGCTTGACATACGAGGAGTATGAGGCTGAGAACGCAAAGATCAACCTTATCTTCGCTGAGGCTATTCCTTGGTTGGAGAAGGCATACGAGATCAAGCCTACCGATGCTTTGACCATCGAGCTCTTGAACAACCTCTGCTTCCGTCTCCGCGAGATGGACGGCATTATGGAGAAGTACAACAAGTACCACGAGCTCCATATGCAGAACCGCTAATCGGAAAGGCATATAACAGAAAATGTCCCAACCCTCACGGGTTGGGACATTTCTTTTATAAGAGTGAAGGGGCAAGGCTGAATTATTGCCCCCTCAACACATAACTCTACAACATCTCTAAGCGCTCAAGCAACGGAGTAAAGTCGGAGTGAGCATCGGCGAACTCGTCGTAAGAGTGCTCCGAATGGCCCTCCTCAGGAACGTCTGATACATATTTAACAGCCACAACGGGGATGTTGTTGTACAACTCTGCCACCTGACAGATAGCCGCAATCTCCATATCGAAGAGACCACACTCGACACCAAAGCGTCGCTTTATCTCCCTGATAATGTCGGCATTAACGAAGGAATCACCCGTAAATACTGTCTCCTTGTCACCGCCACGCAACGAGCGAGGGTCGGTAATCTCTGGGCAGAAGCCTTCGGGGATGATGGCGTCGTGGTGGATAGCACACGAAGGCATAACGATATCGCCCTGCTTACGACCAAGAGCCGAAGCCGCGAAACCCACAACGGCCAACATATCGTATGGCTCGGTTGCGAGGGTCAAGGCACGTGACACGCCAGCCGACGAGAGGGCCTTGCCGATACCAACTTCTCGAAGGTCGTAGGTGTGCTTAAGCGACGAGGCATGGTCCAAGGCGTACTGCATAGCGCGGAACTCACGCGAGGTAGGGGCACAGATAAGGATTCTCATACTCTACCACCACTTTTCGTAAACACAACCAATACCAGCCTTCTCAGCCTCCTCGGCATTGAAGAGTGTGCGCATATACTCGGCCATAGCAGCATTGGTGCTGTCGATAGCATAGAGGCCAGGATTACCACACTGAATCTCGTTCAAGCCCACGATATCGCTTGCCGACTTGAGTGGGAATACGTCCTTATATACCTTAGCCAAGGCCTGACGAACATCCTCTGCCTCAACATCTTGCATAGTCGATAGGTAGAAACCTGTCTTGCATCCCATAGGGCAGAACGACACGATGCTCTTGCCAATCTTTGGGTCTAAGCGGAGGTAGTAGGCCATAAGGTGCTCGATGGTATGAACCTCGCCAGAGCCGAGGGGCGCGTGAGCCATAGGGGCGCGGAAACGCAAATCCCACGAGCGCACAGCCAACTCATCGTTGATGGTATATACCGAGCGAAGATATAGACCAGCATCAAGGGTGCGGTGGTCTACGTCGAAAGATGATACAATACTCTTTTCCATAGTCTTTTATATTTAAATTTTCTATTAACTCTTGGTTAAGTATGCAAAGTTAATAAAAATTCGGTGATACGAAGAAAAAATATTATCTTCGCAGAGTTATTGGCAATTACTCTTATGAAATTCCGTACCGAGATAGATATCAAACCGTGGCAAGAGCCGCTGGAGTATAGCGATAGGATACTATGTCTTGGCTCGTGCTTTGCAACCAACATCGCACAGCGACTCAGCGAGCGCAAATTCTCAGTAACCTCTTCACCCACAGGTATCCTCTTCAACCCCGCATCTATAGCCCTCGCTATGCGCCTTATGGTCAATGGCTACAGGCCTAAACCTGAGGAACTTGTGGAGGTAGACCAGCGCTTCGTGGACTTCCGATTCCACTCCTCAATTGGGGGTGCTACACCCACGGAGGCTACCGAATCTATAACCAAGGCATTAGCCCTTGGCTCGGAGGCATTAGCCTCGGCCGACATCACCATCATAACGCTCGGCACGGCCTGGGTCTATCGCCTATCAGCGACAAATGAGGTGGTGGCCAACTGCCACAAACAGCCAGCCTCGCTCTTTAGGCGAGAGTTGCTAAGTGTCGAGGAGTGTGTTGCACATTTGGAGGAGATAGTGGCTCTATCGCCTAAGCGTATCCTCTTCACCCTCAGCCCAGTACGCCATATTGGCGAGGGTCTCGAAGATAACTCCTTAAGCAAGGCCATCCTCCGCGTTGCCATAGCCGAGATTTGCCGTCGCTACCCTACGCGCACAATCTACTTCCCTTCGTTCGAGATACTCATCGACGACTTGCGCGACTACCGCTTCTATGCCGAGGATATGGTACACCCTTCGTCGCAAGCCGTGGAGTATATAATGGAGCAGTTCTGCGAGGTGGCTCTCTCGAAGAGCGCACAGCAGACTATGGCCAAGGTCAAGGCCATAATGCAGGCCATCAACCACCGCCCCACAAACCCACACAGTGAGGGCTACAGAGCGCATTGTTTGCGTCAATTAGAGGCTATGGCACAGATTCCGCAAGTCGATTTTACGATAGAGAGGGAGCGAATCGAGGAAATATTAAAAAATTTCTATACATTTGCACGATAATTCAAACTGATTAAAGCCTAAAGGCTTTTACCTATGACACAACGACTGACACAATGGGTGGCAACCACCCTCCTTACAATACTCTTATCCTTGGGTTCGGCATACGCCACAGAGCCTCAACTCATCATCAATATAGTGGTAGGCTCACTACGCAATAGCGACCTCGACCGCTACGAGGACAACTTCTCTGAAGGGGGCTTCAAGCGCCTTATGGTGGGTGGCACACGCTATACCAATGCCCACTACGACTTCATCCACACATCGACCCCCGCAGGCCTTGCAACCATAGCCACGGGAACACAACCCTCGGTACACGGCGTTGTGGGCGAGTACTGGTGGAACTATGTCGATTCGTCACGTGTGAACATCATCGCTGACATCAAGTCGCACCCCGTGCCCTTCAGCACCGGAGCAATAAGTTGCTCACCTCACCGCTTGGCAACCCCAACAATCTCGGATATGCTCCTTAGTAGCAATGCCCAGAGCAAGTGTTTCACCGTTGCAATAGACCCCATTTCGGCAATCATACCCACGGGCCACTATGGCGTAGGATTCTGGGCCGAGACCAACAAGACAAATTGGACTACCTCGTCGGCATACCTCAACACGTTACCCGAATGGGTGGCGCAGTACAACACCACGCTGAGCAACGATATGTATGTTTTGAAGCGCTGGACACCCCTCTACGACGCCAGCCGCTACCACAATAGCGAGGTTGCCGTAATGGAGGATATCAAGAATAAGAGTACCAAGCTAATTAGCGACATCGACCTAAAACTCGGCACATCGAAGATAGGACATATGCGCTACACCCCTGCAGGCAATACAATGCTTCTGGAGTTCGCCTCGTCGCTAATAGCTCAGGAGCGTCTCGGCACCGACGCAAACCCCGACATCCTAAACATCGTACTCGACACCCCACGCTACATAGCCTCAACCTACGGCACTGAGTCGATGGAGTGGGAGGATATGCTCTACCGCTTAGACAGTGCTTTGGCCGAATTCCTGACATACCTCTACGCACAGGTCGATGATCCACAGAAAATCGTGGTAATCCTCACCTCGGACCACGGCACATCACCCTCCTACAACCCCATTGGTGGCAGGGAGCGTGAGCGATTCAATACCCGACAGATGGAGGTTATCGTAAATGCCTTCCTCGGTGCGCGCTACGGCTCGGACAACTACATCCTTGGCTTTGCGAACAATGCCCTCTACCTCAACCACGAACTAATCCTCAAGAAGCGCATTTCGCTCGACACCCTACGTGAGGAGGTGGCAACATTTATGCTACAACTACGTGGCGTGGCAACGGCAATCTCCTCGTCATCGCTACGCAACACCTCATTCTCGGAGGGTCGTAGCCGCCTTATGCAACAATCCTTCTATGCCACACGCTCAGGCGACATCATCATAGATTTTATGCCTGGCTGGATAATCGAAGAGAGCGATAAGCGCTCGGCCCACACATCGGGATATAACTACGACCGCGAAGTTCCCCTCATCTTCTATGGCATCGGCACAAAGGGAGAGTACGACACGGAGGTAAGTATGGTGGCGGTAGCACCTACCATTGCCGAGATACTAAACATCGAGCGCCCCTGGGCAACCGTATCGCGCGGATTGAGCGAGGTTACGGCTGGTAAGCGATAGAGAATTATGGACTAAAAACAAAAGACAAAATATGAGAAACGACAAGATTCAAAATGAGATTATCGAGGAGTTTTCGCTCTACGATGAGTGGCTCGACAAGTATGAGTACATCATCAGTCTGAGCGAAGATCTTCCAGCCATCGACCCACAGAAGCGTACCGACAAGTACAAGATTGAGGGTTGCCAGTCGAGTGTATGGGTGGCCTCGGAGTTGCGCGACAACAAGGTCTACTACACCGCCGATAGCGATGCCATCATCACCAAGGGCATCATAGCCCTCTTGATTAGGGTTATGAGTGGCCGTCCTGCCGAGGAGTTGGCAAATATCGACCTCTACTTCATCGACGAGATTGGCCTTGGCGAGAATCTATCGCCTACGCGTAGCAACGGCCTACGCGCTATGGTGGCACAGATGAAGCTCGACGCTTTGGTCTATACACAACAGAGTAACAAATAGTTAAATAGCAGAGGTATGACACCTGAAGAGATACTATCAATCGAGAAGAATATCGTTCTAACGCTAAAGAACATTTACGATCCAGAGATTCCCGTAAACATCTACGACCTCGGACTCATCTACGAGATTAACTTCGACCCATCGGGTACGGCAGATATCATTATGACCCTCACCGCTCCGAACTGCCCTATGGCGGATATGCTCCTTAACGATATCCACCGCGAGGTGAGCAAGGTGCAGGGCGTGGAGAAGGTGAATATCACCCTTACCTTCGACCCCCAGTGGGATAAGTCGATGATGTCGGAGGAGGCCCTCTTGGAGCTAAACCTCCTCTAATGGTCGGAGGTATGTCGTTTGACGCTGTTACTCTTGCCGAGGCGTGCGATCGCGGCGATGCTGGCACCTACACTCGCTGTAGCGAGGTTGTAGCGACACTCAGCAACGAGCACCTTGAAGCACTATGCCATAGGCTTATCAACGAACGCCTCGAACGTAAGTCGAAGGATATAGAGACATACTTCCGTGAGGCCAACAACGATTGGCAACAGGCGATGTATGTTCTCCTTCTGCGTGTGGTCTGTGGCTCCCACAACCGCGACGCAGCGATGGAGTTGGCCAAACGAGTACCTTACAACATTATACTCAGAGAGAATAGTGCGCTTATAAACATTGAGGCTCTACTGCTGGGTGGGTCTGGATTGTTACATCTCTACGATGACGACTACTATGTGCGTCGCCTCAAAGAGGAGTTCGACCACCTTGTTCATAAGTACCAAATCAGAGCGATGGATGCATCAGAGTGGCAACTCTCTGGAATGTACATTAACAACCACCCCACACTACGCTTAGCACAGATAGCAAGTTGCCTACACCGCAATAATCTAACGATGGAGCGGTTGCTCACGTGCAAGAAGCGCAAGGATGTACACCACCTATTCTCAGCTCAGGCATCGGAGTATTGGGTGGAAAACTTTTCACCCTCGGCCTCACACCACAGGATATCCTACCGCATAGGCTCATTCAAGAGCGACATCCTTGGCATCAATGTCGTTGTGCCACTCATGTACTACTACGGCAACTTCACCGAGAGCTACACCCTCTACGAGCAGGCCTTAGCACTCCTTGAGGATATACCCTCGGAGGATAACACCTACATCAGGCGATGGTATATGCCCTCAAATAGCCGAGGCAAGAGTGCCTTTCACAGCCAAGCCCTCCTACAACTATCAACCGAGTATTGTAGCCATCACTTCGGCAAACACTGCCCCCTCTGCGCTATATTACAGAGGAGGTGGTAGAGTGTCTCGACATACACATAGATAAAGAGCGTGTTCAGAAGTTTGAACACGCTCTTTATCTATATACACTGCCTATTATCTGTGCATCATCGGGGGGCGACCTCCGAAATGAGAGCCTCCGCCTGGAAGGTTTGGTCGGCCTCCCATACCCTCATAATCCTCAATCTGCTTAGAACCCTTCTTACCGAAGTGGCGAAGGTTGTAGTTGAACTGAACGGTGAAGTAGCGTCCAATGACACTATTCCACGAATTCTGCGTATAACCGCTACCCACGGTACGTGCAAATGCCGCATTCTCGTTGAGAAGGTCGTTCACACCCACAAGCACCTCACCCTGCTGGTTCTTGAATAGCTTCTTACCGAGGTAGACATTGCAGATAAGGTAGTCCTCGTTGTAGTCGTTGGTGAAGCCGATATACTGGTTATAGTTCACTGCTCCGGTGAGGGTAAAGCCCTTCCAGAAAACCCACTTCACACTACCCGATGCCGAGTGGTTGAAGTATTCGTTGCGGTTGTTGCCATTGCGCATTGCCAACGACTGCTTAGCATTGTTGTAGGCACCATTCCACTGGATAGTAAAGTCGATATTCTCAGATATGTTGCTACCAAGCGAGAGCATCGCATCATAACCCATATTGCTTGTGATGTTAAGCTCGTGGTTAATCATCGAAGGTGTACGTGTCCAGCTCACGCCAGCCATAACATTAAGGTTACACTTGATTGGCGCGATGGGGAAGCCGTAACTAACGTGCGTACGCAACGAGCTCGAACCCTTCATATTCTCGTAGGTAGTGAGCTGCAATGGATTATACTCACCATTAGGATCAACCACCTCGAAATCCTTCAAATCCTCCTTTTGAGGGTTGTAGATGATGCTCTGGCCAATATGATCCTGAGTGATTTGGCCTGAGAACATCCACATAAACGTACGACCCTTCTCGATATTCGAGCGCACATAGTGGAAGTTGATGCGGTGGTTGTACGACGACTTCAGATTACCATTACCCCTTGTCACAAACTGTGCATTGGTAACATCGTAGATAGGTTGCAGATTTACTACATCGGGGTTACGAGTATAGGAATTGACAAATACGCGAATGGTGTTCTGTGGGTTGAATGCTATATTTCCCATCAAGAAGTAGGTGAGATGGTTGAACTTTCTATCCACAAAACTATAATTCACATAGCCATCGAGCTCTGAATATTGATAATAAAGATTGGCAATAAACGTATTGCGGCCCTTGGCATAGCGGAAGCCTGGACCTACACGATGCTCTGCACTGCGGTTCTGTGTCAGACGCGACAACTCTGCCTGAGGCGACAAACCAGTGATATCGTAGTCCGCACCTGTAAGGAACGCCTCCTTGGAGATCTCCTGGTTCTCGACATCAAAGCGATACTGCACACTCACCTGAGCATTCTTGGCAACAGGCTCAGTATATGTGACATTAGCGCTAAGATCTATCTCCTTCTGTGGTGCGTAAGTTGCCACATAGCGCAAATCGGGTATGTAAATATTGCTCTCAGGGTCGAGAATTGTCTCCAACGAAGAGTAACTATTGCTTATCGACTTTGGCGTCTTACGAATCGAGTAGCGGCCATCGACCGTGATGGTGCGACCATCCTTGCCGAGTTTCACACGATACTGCAAGAACTCCGAGAAACGGAAGGCGCGCGACGTACCAGTAGAACCATTATAGAGCGCCTCGTAAGGGAGACCCTTTTCTGCGGCTGTCTCACCCACAAGTTCACCATACTGCTGGTTACGTGGGTCGTTGCCCTGGAAACTTAGGTTGGTACGCGACATCAACGACATATTCTTGTTGATAGTCCAGTCGAAACGCAAATTGAAGCGATGGTTATAGTTGCGGGTCTCCGACTCACCACGCTGCTCCAAAGTGTCGATAGGCGATGGTGACTCATACCACTTCTCTACCACACTTTTATTACGTGTATTGGTATTGTTGAAGAAGTATGAACCATTGAGCTTTATCATATCATCCTTGCCAAAAGTGCTTGAGTATTGCGCACCAATCGAGCCAACATTCGCAACACCACTCTGAGGGCGCACCATATACTGACCGACACCTCCACGACGGCCACCACCACCGCCACCACCATTCACGCCAAGGATATCCTCGAACGAGAAGTTCTGCTGGTTTACATTGTTCAAGAGGCCGATAACCGATATACGGTGGCGATCCTGGAAGATATTTACGTTACCACCCACATTATACTTGTGGTGCGATGTGACATCGCCCACTGTAGGGTTATAGGATGTAGTATTCTGGAAATCGGGGTCCGCGGGCGCACCACCATCGATATCTGGCTGATAGCCATAGCCAGCGTACATCTTTCCGAAGACGCCCTGACGCATATTAGAGTGCGTTACGATATTGATAGCCTTGTAGCCCTCGCCATCGTCCATACCTGAGAACTCGGCATTATCCGAGAGCTTGTTGAAGACCTCGATACGGTCTACCGCTTGCGCTGGCAGCGAGTTCAATGCCGTAGAGACATCCTCACCGAAGAACTCCTTTCCATCAACAAAGATCTTTTTCACCTGCTCACCCTGTGCCTCAACCGAGCCATTCGAGATGGTGATACCTGGCATCTTCTTCAAAAGGCCCTCGACATCGGCATCTGCAGCAACCTTAAACGCCGCAGCATTATAGGCTACCGTGTCGCCATTCTGCGAGGTACGCAAAGCCTGCACCTCCTTGACAACTCCTTCGATAGCCACAGCCTCAGGCTTAAGTTCGAGAGTACCTAAATCAACGCTCTTGCCACTAATCGTAACACGCTGGGTATGTGTAGCATAGCCAATAAAGGAAATCCTAACTTCGTACTCTGCATTGCTGAGGCTCGTCACAGTGACTGCACCCATAGCACCTGAAACGGAGTGTCGGCTCTTTGTAGTCTTAGCATCAATGACCTCCATAATGGCACCAATGATACCCTCCTTGGTCTCTGCATCAATAACCTTAGCAGAGATCTTTGCCGTCTGCGCCATAGCAGGGAGTGCCACGCAGAGCATAACTAAAATTGTAAAAAGTCGTTTTATCATCCTATTTTATCTATTATTTTCACCTCGATTTGTTGCACAATTTCGCTTCGCGAAAGTAATGAAATTTATTGACATACGCGACACTTTGTGGGTGAATCGCCAAAAATAGGGGGTAAATCGACTTAGATTTACCCCTTTACTCTATTTTTTAGTGGTTTTATCAACTTTTCTATCTGCGTACTGGACCTCCGGGGCGACCAGGATAGCCATATCCAGGGCGATGTGCTGGCGGTGGAGGTGTTGGGCGGCCACCATTGAAGTTGTGGTGTGGGCCGTGAGATGGGCAGTTGTGTGGGTGCTTGCCCCTTGGTATCTCGTGTCTCTTCTCCCAGTTAGCGTGAGCCTTCTTGTGGTGCTTGCGTGGTGGATTGTGGTGTAAGTCGCAGCAACAGCTTGGTCGCTTGCTTGGCTTTGGCGCACCCATCTCTACCTTTACAAAGCCTCCGTTACCGTTGAATCCTACGACTAAACCACCTGGCTTGCGGTCTGCATCACTTGCTGAAACACTACCCATTGCCATCACCGATAGCGCGAGGGCCAAAAACATCATCTTCTTCATAATCGTAAATTTTAAAAGGGTTATACATCTGTTTTCTTAGAACAAAGGTACAACCCTAAATTACGATTTGTATCTACCACTCAGGCCAAACGGATAATTGCAGGGGTGAAGTCTCTTTTACTCGTTGTGAACCGCCTGCAGCCAACCCTTGAATTCTGGCACACGGGCCTTAGATATGATGATTCGCTCAGGAGTCTCTATGGTCAGGTTGAGCGCAAGCCTACTTCCGAACCACACTGCGATATCCTTCACGGCGCGTCGCGAGACGATAAATTGGCGGTTGGCACGATAGAAGCGCTGTGGCGGAAGTATCTGCACCAAGGCCTCAAGGGTCTTATCTACGGGATAGCTCTCGCCAGTGAGTGTCGTGAGTGTAACTCGCTCCTCGGAGGTGTAGAAGAATGCCACGTCCTCGGTCTTGACGGGGATAATCTTATCCTTGTGGCGGAGCAACATCGTCTGCACCGCCTCCGATGCAATCTCCTCTGCCACACGTCTATTCTGCTGGCGACGCTCCTGACGCTCACCCTCGGTTAAGCGGTGTAGCTTCTCAAGCGCTCGTCGCAACTCCTCCTCCTTGAATGGTTTTAGTAGGTAGTCGATACTATTAACCTTGAAGGCTTCCAAGGCATATTGGTCGTAGGCCGTGGTAAATATAATAGGTATCTCTATATCTACGCTATCGAAGATGCGGAACGAGTCGCCATCGGCAAGGTGTATATCCATAAAGACGACATCGGCCTCTACCTCACCCTTGAAGAACTCTACGGCCTCCTCCACCGACTCCAAGACCTCGACAACCTCGGCCCCAGGGGCTACTATGGAGAGCATACTGCGCAGGTTTACCACCGCAGCCGTCTCATCCTCTACAATTATAACTCTCTTTATCATAGACTCTTTGGTTTGGTCAATGGCAGACGCACCTGGAAACTATCTGCCGTATCAATAATCTCTATCTCTTGTCCCACGATGATCTGCCAACGGCTGTTGAGGTTGCTAAGACCTATGCCCGTCGAAGGCTCCACATCGAGTTTTGGCTGTTTCTTGTTCTCCACCACAAGTACATCATCCTCTACTCGTATATATATATGGAGTGGATTCTTCGTGGTTATGCTGTTATGCTTTACGGCATTGCCTATGAGTGGCTGTAGCGAGAGGGCAGGCAGTGTCCACGCGAGATACTCCTCAGGGATGGATATGTCGAAGAATAGTTTGTCGGCATAGCGAATCTTGAAGAGGTAGGCATAGGCATCGACAAAGGCCATCTCATCCTTGAGGGTTGTGTTGCTGGTCTGACCATTCTGGATGATGTAGCGGAAGGTGTAGGATAGCTGGTCGATATACTCAAGCGCACGGCTCTGGTCGCCCTCACGCACAAGCATCGCCAAGGAGTTCAGCGAGTTGAAGAAGAAGTGAGGGTTAATCTGTCCCATGAGCATATTGTAGCGAGTGGAGAGATTCTCGTTCTTGAGTCGCTCGTTCTCCACCTCCATCACCTGACGCTGACGAAGCAAAAGATAGATGCGCGCATAGAGGATTGATACCACCAACATAAATAGGTACTTGGTAAGCACTATGTAGTAGGTGCTGGTGTGAGCATCTGCCTGGAAGAAGGAGACTATGCGCATCGCACCATCCTTGAACGAGACTATCGGTGCGATATATGTCAGCGCCAACGACAGTAGTACTGCTATAAAGAGGCGACGCATAAAGGCCCAATTAGTGTAGTTGCCACTCTTGGGTATCCACACAAGAATAAGGATTATGGCCAACGACACTAAGGCGTAGTAGACTATCTGCCAAATGAACTCCATCGTGCGGCTGGGCCTGTCGTAGACGGTGTCGATGTCGAGCTCCTCGCCATTGCGCATATAGACCCTATCGAGACGAGGGTGCGCCCCCTCGCTGAACTCTGCGTTTCGCTCATCCACCGTGCGTGTGGAGAAGATGAGTCTGTCGCCCTCCTGCAGTCGGTGACGTTGCACCTGCCACGCTGTGACATAGGTGGAGTCACGCTTGTCGCAGTCGCAGACGATATAACCGTGAAGGTCTCTGTCGAGATATAGGACACCCGACGTATGCTCGGCATCTAAGGATAGCTCCTCTCGTGGCTTTGCCCCCTGCTCCGTGATTATCGGTGTGAGCAGGTAGGAGAAGTTCACAACGAGGCTCAACACCACGGCTATAAGTGCGTGTAGAATTATGTTGCTCTTTTTCTTCATTGCTGTTGTTGTTATTTGTGGCGTGGGTCGGCACTGGTAGGGTCTGCTAAAGAGCAGGGAGATTAAGGAATTTAAAGAACTTGCGGAATGCCCTTGCGAGAACGACCCGTGCAAGCTACTCCCAAAACTTCTTGAAGTCCTCCCTAAACTCCTTAAATTCCCTAAACTCCCTAATATATAAGATTGGCAGATGACGTAGATGCCACCTTATAACTTCAAATTACTTGTACCAAGAGGCATACGTACAATAATCTCGTGCCGTGCGCTTGATAATCTCATCGCGCTGCTCAGGAGTTACGTCCTTGACTTTTTTGGCGGGAACACCTGCATATACTGAGTAGGGCTCAAGTTTCTGGTTTGAGAGGACAAGAGCGTTGGCAGCAACGATGCAACCAGTGCCTACGACAGCGTTGTCGAGGATGGTAGCACCCATACCGATAAGACAGTTATCCTCGATGATACCTCCGTGGATGATGGCGTTGTGACCTACGGAAACATAGTCGCCGATATGGGTCTGAGAGGGGTTCTTTGAGCCATCGTAGAGGGTGTGGATGACTACACCATCCTGAATGTTTGTGTTGTTACCGATGGTGATGGCATTGACATCGCCACGCAATACGGCATTGTACCATATCGAGCAGTTCTCACCAATCTTTACGTTACCGATGATGGTAGCATTCTCTGCCAACCAAGTGTCGTTTCCAATCTCTGGCGTGTAGCCACGTACTTCTCTGATTAAAGCCATAGTATTCTATTTTTCGTTTTGTTTTGCTTCGTTCCAATAGCCATCCATCTCTTCAAGCGACAACTCACGGAGGGTCACACCACGCTCCTCGGCCCTCTGCTCCACGTGTCCGAAACGACGGATAAACTTCTTGTTGGTGCGCTCCAAAGCACCCTCTGGGTCGATGCCATAGAGGCGGCAGGCGTTGATAAGGGCGAAGAAGAGGTCTCCAATCTCGTCGGTGAGGTACTCCATATTCTTTGCCTCAATCTCGGCATCTACCTCCATAAGCTCCTCCTTGACCTTACCCCACACATCCTCGCGCTTCTGCCAGTCGAAGCCTACGGCTGCAGCCTTCTCACCGATGCGAAAGGCCTTGACCATAGCAGGCAACGACACTGGGACACCTCCCAAAGCACCATTCTTGCGACTCTTCTTGCGCAACTTGAGGGTCTCCCAATTCTGCTTCACCTCGTCGGGGGTGTCGGCGTGGATGTCGCCATAGACGTGGGGGTGGCGATAGATGAGTTTGTCGCATACGCCATTGGCTACGTCGGTATAGTTGAAGGCGCCCTGCTCCTCTCCCATTTTCGAGTAGAAGACCACGTGTAGAAGTAGGTCGCCCAACTCCTCCTTTATGCCCTCCATATTTTTGTCGGTGATCGCATCCGCGAGTTCGTAGGTCTCCTCGATGGTGTTGTTACGCAACGAGTCGAAGGTCTGCTCCCTATCCCAGGGGCACTCCCTACGTAGCGTATCCATAACTTCGAGAAGGCGCGCAGTAGCCATCTCGGCCTCTTTCATATTCATAGTATATTCTATTTTTTAGGTTTTATTCGTCTGAACGGCATCTTCAACACTCCGAAGAAGGCCTCACCAAAGATGCCTGACGACATCTTAGAGGTGCCCTCCTCCCTATCTACGAAGATGATAGATACCTCGCCCACGTTGAAGCCGAGACGCCACGCCGAGTACTTCATCTCTATCTGGAAGCCGTAGCCTATCATCTGCACAGCATCCAGGTCGATGGTTTCGAGCACCTCGCGACGGTAGCCTACAAAGCCTGCCGTAGCGTCGCAGACGGGCATACGTGTTACGATGCGCACATACTTCGAGGCGAAGTAGGACATCAAAAGACGACCCAAGGGCCAATTCACCACGTTCACTCCACGCGAGTAGCGCGAGCCAATGGCCACATCGCGTTCGTCGAGCATAGCATCCAAGCGGGGAAGGTCGTCGGGGTTATGCGAGAAGTCGCAGTCCATCTCGAAGATTCTGTCGTAGCCACGCTCCAAAGCATACTTGAAGCCCGCGATATAGGCTGTGCCGAGGCCCAACTTACCCGAACGCTCCAAGAGGTGGAGACGCTCACCATAGGTTGCTTGCTCGGCCTTAACCAATGAGGCAGTGCCATCGGGAGAACCATCATCGACAATGAGTAGGTCGAAGCCCATAGGCATAGCCATCACTCGGCGAATCATCTTCACCACATTCTCCTTCTCGTTGTAGGTAGGTATGATTATTAGTCGTCGCATCACATCATTTTATTAAAGTGGCGCTTGCCACAAAGATAACGAACTATAATACTGAAACGATATACGTGTTGCACCTTATGAGTGCGAATCACCGCCTTGCGCTTGTCGGCCAACGCTCCGTGCCACTTGAGGAACTCCCACCAAGCCTTAGCCACAGCCCACGCACTACGGGGCTTGAGCGTAAGGAGGTATGCCACCATCTCCACAAAGTCGGTGCAGGGTCTAACCACTGCGACCACAGCACGCTGGAGCGGTGTAGAGCATTTGAAGAGCATCGCAAGATTGTTGCGATGGTTTAGGAAAATCTTGTGGGGCGAGGGGGCCAAGGTTCCACCGCCAAGGTGGTAAACCGTAGAGCGTGGCTCTACAACAATGCGCCAACCCGCCAACTGCATACGCCACTGAAGGTCAATCTCCTCCATATGGGCGAAGTAGTCGCCATCGAAACCGCCGAGGGTGCAGAATACATCCGTGCGACAACACATAGCCGCTCCCGAGGCCCAAAAGATATCGCGTGAGTCGTCGTATTGACCCTGGTCACTCTCCACCGTCGAGAGGATACGACCTCGGCAGAAGGGGTAACCGAGGTAGTCAATAAAGCCACCCGAAGCCCCTGCGTACTCGAACTTATCGCGCTCCCTGTCGCTAAGAATCTTGGGGGCTACGACCGCCACATCTGGGTTAGCATCCAACACCTCGACCAAGGGTTGCCACCACCCCGCAGTAACCTCCACGTCGGAGTTTAGAAGGAGGGTGTATTCGCTCTCTATCTGCTCCAAGGCACGGTTATAGCCCTCGGCAAAGCCATAGTTGCGGTCGAGACGGATGATACGCACCTGGGGGTAGTTGAGCCTGAGCCACGCCAACGAGTCGTCCGTAGAGCCATTGTCGGCAACGACAACCTCGGCATCGCCCGAAGTGTGCTCCACAACACTCGGCAGATATCGCTCCAAGTGGTGACGGCCATTCCAATTGAGAATTACTACGCTGAGCCTTGCCATAATATCTTATTTACTCTTCGTCCTCCTCTTCGGTCGCGGTAGTGCGCTTAGCATCGTAACCCTCGACAACGATAACGAACTCTCCCTTAGGCTCGTGGCTCTTGAAGTGGTCGATAGCCTCGGTCAAGGTACCACGCACCGTCTCCTCAAACTTCTTGGTTATCTCCCTCACCACTGCCACACGGCGCTCAGCACCAAAGGTCTCGGCGAGTTGTTCGAGACACTTGACAACACGGTAAGGCGACTCATAAAATATCAGCGTACGAGGCTCGGTAGCTAACTCCTGAAGTCGCTTCATACGGCCCTTCTTCTGTGGCAAGAAGCCCTCGAAGCAGAACCTGTCGCAAGGGAAACCACTCTGCACCAAGGCAGGAATGAGCGCTGTAGCACCTGGCAAGGTGACGATGTCGATACCCTCCTCCACACATTTGCGCACAAGCAAGAAGCCAGGGTCGGAGATGCCAGGAGTGCCAGCATCCGACACCAGAGCCACATCTCGGCCCTGAGCAATGCTCTCAGCGACACGGCCCACGGTGGCGTGTTCGTTGAACTTATGGTGGGAGTGCATAGGCTTCTCAATACCTAAATGGCGGAGAAGATGCGACGTGGTACGTGTATCCTCAGCGAGGATGAAATCAACCTCTTTGAGTACGTTTATAGCCCTGAGGGTGATATCCTCAAGGTTGCCGATAGGGGTTGGAACGATATAAAGTTTTGCCATAAATCTGTCGTATGCTAATGGTATATAGATAGTTATGCCAACTTACGCTCGATGAGTGAGACAAGGAGCTTTGCTCCCTCCGAATCGGGATTCCATTTGAAGTTCTCGACTATGTATATCATACACTCGTCCAAATCATCAAACTCGTTGATGGTATCTATCGTTGCCTCGAAACGCTCGGCATCGCCAGCGAAGAGGTCGCGAATCATAAGGAATCTATCGTTTAGGCCCATCGCCTTGCGAATGTCGGTAATACGGTTGAATGGTGTTGTGGGGGCATCATCCTTAATCATCTGGTCGGCTAACGTAGTCTTGCTTCCCAAGATATCGCCAATACGCTTGGGCTGCTCCACCTCCTGTTGCTCCTTTGGTGCTTCTGTCACGATAGGCTCTGGCTTAGGTGCTGGAGTAGGCTCTGGCTCTGGGGTCTGTGGCTTTGGGTTTATCTCGCGTGGCACACCGTCGCCATAGAGCGAAATCATCCTGCGACCACTCTTCGCCTTTACGGGGATATCCTCCAAATCGAAGAGACCGCTAATGACTCTCTCCTCCTTTGGCTCAACTATAGGCTCGGCCTTAGGCTCCTCGTTTGGTTTAACCTCTGGCTCAACCTTTATCTCCTCCTTTACTTCCTCAACAACGCGCTCGACGACCTCCTCGACGACCTCCTTCGACTCTTCAACCACGAGTTGCTCCTCGATGGTCTCCTCCTGGGAAATCTCATCCTCTGAGGTCTCCGACTCCGAAAGACCAATGCCAAGCAAGGCATCGATATCCAAGGCATCATCGAAGTCATCTACGATATCGTTGGTGCTACTCTCGATGCCCTTGTCGAAGTTATCCTCGGCGCTCTCCACCACAGCAACAACATGTGGCTCTGGGCGCTCCTCGACCTCTGGGGTCTCGGCATTGTAATCCAATACTGCATCGTAGAGGTGACGCAACTCCTCAAGCACCATATCACGCTCGATACGTGGGATATTGCCACTACTCCACCCCTTCACTATCGACGAAATACGTTGCAATCTCTGCTCTATCTTTGTTGATTCCATTAGCGTTAGTTTTTAATATATATACAACGTCTCAAAGATAATAAATATTTGCGAAAAGGACAAAAAAAAGCATAGCGAAAAGTTACTCCACTTAGCCAACTCATTTCACTAAAACAGAGACTGCTCAACCCCGAAGGATTGAGCAGTCAAGATTCTGCAGCACACCGAAGAACTACTCCACGGTGTAGAAGAGGTCATCCATAGCGATATAGAGTGGAGTGTTTGCGCCATAATCGCCCACATCCGTAGTCTCGATTGTTACACGAACACCATAATACTCTGCATCGAAGAGTAGGTCATACTTAGTCCAATCGATATCTGCCTTACGCTTACCATCCCTATAATCAACGACATAGCACTCTACAGCCTTATCCGCAACCACGGTCTCGACATCCAACAGCGGCGTGAAGACCACCTTGAGGTAGTCGCCATCGCCAAAAACACGGGCAAAACTATTAATATCCTCGTTGGTAATAGAGGCGTAGGTGTAGGTGGTAAGGTTAAGGTAGAGGCTCTGTAGGCGTATGCCCTCGCGCTTAAAGACTATATCGCAAGGATCGCTATAGCTGTCGTAGTAGTAGAGCAAGAAGTTATCACCCGACTTAGCCTTGTTATTATAGAGGCTATACTGATTCTCGAAGAGACCATTAGCCAAATCGGTATCATACATCTTCGACTGCGCAAAGCCTCCCCAGTAGTCGAACTCATCGTTATAGAAGTACTCGAATCGTAGGTCATCGCCCACATAGCCGTAACTATAGTCGCCACTAATAGTCTTCTCGAAACTCTCGGTAAACGAACTATCAGGTACTGGCTCCATCCACTTCTTCTCGCAAGCCACAAGGCCACACAATACAACCAATGCAAACAAAATTTTCTTCATCTCTATCTGTTTTTTTGTTAATAATCAACATATTACAAGAACGACACTATATCGTAGGCACGGTAGGCGTTCTTATCCCACTTAGGCAACTTTCTGTCGCCACAATCAAGGAGCAACGTGGTGATAACCACACTCTCGCCGTCGTAGTCGTAGACCACGCTCTTAGGCTCGACAGCCGCACCTTTGCGTACCAAGTGAATCTCTATGGCCGAGATACCCAACTCCTCGCTCGATGGGATAAGCCTTACGACGGCCTCGGTGGCAGAGGATGAGAGCACCTCTGACGAGAACTCATCACCCAAAAAGTCGAAGGCACGGGTGGGGTTAGTGAGCAGGTCACAAGAGGTGAGGTCCACCCTATCCTCAGTAACCTCCTTGCGCTCGTTGTTTATCTCGTAGCGCACCTTGCCGTCGCTATATACCTCCATAATGCCGAGCGATATGTAGTAGCCATCGCCATCGACCATAAAGTAGCCCATGATGGGCTCATCAGCCACATTAACCTCGACCTCCATAGCGAACCTACTACCAAGTGTAGTGTCCAAATCCTTGAGCCACGCATCACCTTCCTGCTGAGCAAATAGAGCCAACGGAAGGCAGAGGACCACGAATAATATTATAAATCGTTTCATAATCGTAACTTATTTGTTTACAACACTATGACACACCCAAATCCTGGAGTTTAGCCTCCAACGAAGGCAGGTCATAGAACTTAATCTCGCGAGGCTTAGCACCCACCTGTGGGCCTACGATACCTGCGCGCTCAAGTTGGGTCATAATACGGCCCGCGCGGTTGAAGCCCACCTCGAAACTACGCTGAATCATCGAGGTAGAGATAACTCCCGAACTAACCGCTGCACGGGCAATCTCGGCAAACTTAGGGTCGTACTTCTGAGCCGCGCCACTCTCCTCGCTACCAAAGCCTACGGCAGCATCTGCGCCAGCCTCAGGGGTGTAGTCAGGAAGGTTATATGCCGAAGGGTAGCCCTGCTGGTTGCCGATATGTTCTACGACGCGCTCCACCTCAGGCGTATCGATAAAGGCGCACTGGATACGCACAGGCTCACCTCCCGTGCGGAAGAGCATATCGCCTCGGCCGATAAGTTGGTTAGCACCAGGCATATCGATAATCGTGCGAGAGTCCGTCATAGACATCACACGGAAGGCGATACGTGCAGGGAAGTTGGCCTTGATACCACCCGTGATAACCTTGACATCGGGTCGCTGAGTAGCCACGATAAGGTGAATACCTACGGCACGAGCCTTCTGTGCAAGACGCATAACGGGGTACTCAACCTCCTTAGCCGTCATAATCAAATCGGCGAACTCGTCGATAATGACCACGATATATGGCAAGAAACGGTGGCCCTTCTCTGGATTTAGTTGGCGCTTGGTGAACTTGTCGTTATACTCGACGATATTCTTTGCCTGCGCATTCTTACACAACTCCAAGCGGTTGGACATCTCCGTACAGAGGGCATTGAGCGTATATACAGCCTTCTTAGAGTCGGTGACGATAGTCTCATCCTCAGACTCCATCTTAGCCAAGAAGTGTTTCTCTAAGCGGCTATAGAGCGAGAACTCCACCATCTTAGGGTCGATAAGCACAAACTTCAACTCCGAAGGGTGCTTGCGGTAGAGCAACGACGATATGATGGCGTTCAGTCCCACGGACTTACCCTGACCCGTAGCACCCGCCACGAGCAAGTGTGGCAACTTAGCCAAGTCGAAGGTGAAGTTCTGATTCTGAATCGTGCGACCTATAACTACGGGCAACTCAGCCTTAGAGTTCTGGAACTCTGGCGAACATATTGCCGAGCGCATAGATACCGTCTGCTTGGTCTGGTTAGGCACCTCGATACCTACGGTACCCTTACCTGGGATTGGGGCGATGATACGCACACTCTCGGCCTTAAGATGCTGAGCGAGGTCATCCTCAAGACCCTGAATACGTGAAATCTTCACGCCTGGCTCCTGAACAATCTCATAGAGGGTGACAGTAGGACCTACCGTGGCAGTCATACTGATAATCGGAATATGGAAGTGCAACAAGGTCTCGCGGATGCGCTCCTTATTTTGGAAGATCTCAGCCTCATCCACTCCGTTGGCCTCCTTGTAATCGACGAGCAACTGTGGCGTAGGAGCGGTGTAGTGGGCGATATCGAGCGTAGGGTCGTAGAGGTCGCTAACAATCTCGCTCTCATCAACCGTCTGAGGTTTCTTATGCGTAACCGTAATCACGATATTATCATCATTAACCTCGCTATCCTCCTCTGTATCAACAACTGGGGTCTCCTCCTTGGGGTCTACACCAAGGATCTTGTCGATATCCATAGGTTCCTCATCTACAACCGTCTCGGCATCATCCTTCTGCTCCTTAGTGTCGAGTTCATCCTCCTCGCAAGGGGTTACGATAAATAGAGGCTCCTCCTCAGGCTCTGGCTCAACCTCCTCTGGTTTTACCTCCTCCTCGCTCTCCTCGATAGGTTCCTCTTCGGGTGTCTCCTCCTTATCAATCTCTTCGAGGATATCATCCTCGTCAATCTCTTCAGTCTCCTCGGTCTCAACCTCCTCGGTCTCACTCTCCTCGCCACTCTCACCCCTACGCTTCAAGGCAACGATAGCCTTGCGTGTAGCCGTAGCCACCTGAACACTGCGCTGGTCCACCACCTGCAAGAAGTTGCGGTTGATGAGCAAGCCTGTGAGAATCCACGAGGCGATGATGACCAAGAGTGTGCCGATGCCACCGATAACGCCCGAGAGTGCCTCATCCAAGGCGATACCGTAGGCACCTCCGAGGCCCGTGCCAAAGAGGTTCCACGCCGTGCCAAAGATGAAGCCCAACGTGAGTGAGCCAAGCACCAACACAAGGCCAAAGATGAGCAAGAAGCGGTGTAGGCGCAAGGGCTTATAGCGGAATAGTCGCCAGCCAACAACGGCAAAAATCATCGGTATAATCACGGCGAAGAGGCCGAAGCCACCTCCCACGATAGCGTTAGCAACCTTTGCTCCCCACTTGCCACATATATTATTAAACTCCAGCGTATTGACTGGATGACCCAACGACGCCAAAGCACTCATATCCTCCTTCCAATAGAAGAGGTAGGAGAGTATCGAGCAGAAGAGAAATGCTCCGATAAGCATCAATATAAAGCCCGTAACAAGGCGTATATTATCACGTGTAGAGACCGAGCCACTCTTGGCACTGCCCTTACTCTTTTTCTGTGTTGCCATTACAAGAAACGATTATTCAATTTCACACTATATAATTTGAGCCTCGCTCAACATATCTTCTATCACATCGACCTAAAGTCGCGACTTAATAGCCATAGCACGCTCCTCAAGTCGCTGGCGGTACTCCTCATCGGCAAACGTGAGGAAACGATAGGTAGGCTTATTATCCTTCGCAGCAGCGATATCGTAGCGCTCCAAAAGCCACTCGACACGTCGCGCTACAGCCTCGCCAGAGTCTACAACCTCGATGCCGTACCCCTCAACCAAGGCCTCGATATGGTGGCGCAAGAAGGGGTAATGTGTGCAGCCAAGCACCAGCCTATCGACCCCCGTACCGAGCAGTGGCTCAATGACTTTACGCACAGCCTCTCTTCCCTCTGGGCTATCCTCCAAGCCTCGCTCGACAATCTCCACAAAGCCCTCGCCCACGACCTTCACGACCTCGACATCCGAGGCATAGCGTCGTGCCGTATCCAAGAACATATCGCTACGCAGGCTATGCTCCGTGGCAAGCACTGCAATACGGCGACTACGTGTAGTCAGACAGGCTGGCTTCACCGCAGGCTCAAGGCCCACGATGGGGATATCGCTCCAACGCTCCCTGAGGGCCGAAACAGCAGCCGTAGTGGCGGTATTACACCCCACAACAACCATCTTAACACCCTCTCTTACAAGGCGTTCAACAGCATCAAAGGCAAATGCAGTAATCTCCTGCTTACTACGACCTCCATAGGGGCAATTCTTGCCATCGCCAAGATACAACAACGACTCGTTGGGCAAGCGTCGGCACAACTCCTGCCACACCGACAACCCTCCAAAGCCCGAATCGTAGACTCCTATAGCCCTATTATCCATACTCTACGCTTACGCCTTAATATACTCTATAATCCTCTCCACAACCTCCTCGTCGCTAATCCTATTGCAGTCGATGACCAACTCGGCACGCTCATAGAAGGGCTCACGCAGAGTGAGTTGCTCGTGCATAAAGGCCAAGAGTTCCTCGTCGCTCTTACCACGAAACATAGGTCTCTTATTTCGGCCATACTCCGTCAGGCGCGAAAGAATCTGTTCGGGGCTACGCCTAAGGTATATCGTCGTACCCACCCTATTCATTCGCTCCATATTGTCGCGCCACACGGCAAGCCCTCCGCCCGTGGCAACGATACCCTCGAAGCCATCGGCAACAAGAGCCTCTATAACATCACGCTCGGCACAACGGAAGTACTCCTCACCCTGGTAGTAGAAGATATCGGCCACCGTAGCACCCTCGCTGCGCTCAACGAGTTTGTCGGTATCGACCAAACGGAGACCGAGGGCTCGCTGAAGGCGCTTGCCCAACGAACTCTTACCAGAGCCTGCATATCCCACCAAGAAGAGAATCATACCACTCCCCCCCACTTTAGAATAGGTCCAACTGCGAAGCTGAGAAGCCTACATCATCACCCTCAGGACGGCTGTCGTAATCGACCTGTGGGTTAGCCTTGATGTCGTCGCCCAAGATATCGGCAACATCCAACACCTCGTCATCCATAGCGACATCCTCATCCTCCAGGAGTTCCTCCTCCGCTATCTCTGGCTCGATAAACTTCAACGATGCCACATCGTATGTCGTAATGCGCTTACCCCTGGCCCTATGGCTCTTAACGCCGATAAACTCATCAACATCGACCAACTCCGCAGGGCGATGCTCGTGGTTACCACCAAAGACGACCTCAAGTTTTGCACCCTTGCAGTAGGTCAAGGCCACCATCTTCATTGGTGCGCCCTCATCCAAGAAGTACTGGGTCTTGTCGCCACTCTCCAACGTGAAGCGCTTCATATAGTAGTACTTCTGCTCACCATCGTAGTAGCACAAGGCATAGACCCTCTCGGCCACGAAACGCTCGACACGAATGGTGTCGTCGGGGAAGTGTTGCTGGAGGTCATAACCCGTAACATAGTACTGATTCTTAGCGGTCCAAACCACAATCTTGTCATCGCCCTTGAACTCGCCGAGCAATTGGCCACGGCCATCGGCATTGAGGCGACGTACATCCTCGTCGTACCACACGTTCTGACCTCCGAGGGTAGAGGTGCCACGCTCCTTGAGGATAATCTTATTGATGGAGTAGCGCGTAACCAAGTTACCCACACTCTGGCGACCCTTGATAGCCAAGGTCGAGAGGTCGATATCGAGGATACACTTCTTCAAACGGGCACGTGGGCGCAGATAGATTCTCAGCACCTCGGCCTCACCATTAGGGTTCACCGAGAGGTACAACAACTCGCTCTTTGGCGTACCCTTTGTCAAGTCATACTCCTTATCGCGCGTAATCGACTTAATGGCACATCGCTTCATCATAATAGCGCCACCACGGCCATCGCGGTAGAGCACATTATAGATGGTGCGCTCGTCGTTACGCTTATATATACCTATATATAATATGCCTTTGTCGAAGAAGGCCTTCTCGCCAATCTTCGTAATCTTATATCGGCCATCCTTGAGGATGATGATAACATCGTCCAAATTCGAGCAGTCGCAGACAAACTCCGCATCCTTCATACTCTTACCCATACCGAAGAAGCCCTCGGCACGATCCACATAGAGTTTTGCGTTGGTCGATGCCACCTTCCAAGCCTCAATGGTGTCGAAGGCGCGAATCTCGGTGCGTCGCTCCTTACCCTGGCCATACTTCTCTTTGATGCGCTCGAAGTAGGCGATGGTATAATCAACGAGGTGTTCCAAGTCATACTTCGTATGCTTGATGTCGGCCTCGATCTGCTTAATCTCATTGTCGGCCTTCTCCGAGTCGTAGCGCGAGATACGGATGAATTTCAACTCCGTGAGTCGCTGTACATCCTCCAGAGTAACCTCCCTACGCAACAACTTCTTGAATGGTTCAAGACCCTTATCCACAGCCTCGTAGGCAGCCTCACGAGTGCGACAACCCTCGATAAGTTGGTAGAGCTTATTCTCGATGAAGATACGCTCCAACGATGCTGCGTGCCAAGCCCCATTCAACTCGTCGAGTTTAATCTCCAACTCGCGCTTGAGCAACCCCTTGGTGTGGTCCGTAGAGTAGCGCAAGATGTCGCTAACACCCATAAAGACAGGCTTATTATCCAGAATGACACAGGCATTTGGCGAGATAGAGACCTCGCAGTCGGTGAAGGCATACAACGCATCGATAGTCTTATCCGACGACTCGTCCTGGGCAACCTGAATTACAATCTCTACCTTCTCGGCCGTATTATCATCAACCTTCTTAATCTTTATCTTACCCTTGTCGTTGGCCTTGATAATAGACTCCTTGATAGACTCCGAGGTTGTGGTAAATGGAATCTCCGTAATGGCAAGCGTGCGCTTGTCAATCTTCGAGATGCGCGCACGAACACGGACCGAGCCTCCGCGAAGGCCATCGTTATAGTTCGTGGCATCCATAATACCTCCCGTCTGGAAGTCGGGTAACAGCATAAACTCCTCGCCACGAAGGTAGGCAATAGAGGCGTTGATAAGCTCCACGAAGTTGTGGGGCAGAATCTTTGAGGCCAAACCTACGGCGATACCATCAGCTCCCTGAGCCAAGAGCAAGGGGAACTTCACGGGGAGCGTCACTGGCTCCTCCTTACGACCATCGTATGCCAACATCCACTCGGTAGTCTTCTTGTTGTAGACCACATCGAGGGCAAACTTCGACAAGCGAGCCTCGATATAACGGGCCGCAGCAGCCTCGTCACCCGTGAGGATATTTCCCCAGTTACCCTGCATATCGATTAGCAGACCCTTCTGGCCGAGCTGTACCAAGGCATCCTTGATAGAGGCATCACCGTGGGGGTGGTACTGCATAGCCTGACCCACAACATTAGCAACCTTGTTGAAGCGACCATCCTCAACACACTTCATAGCGTGGAGAATACGACGCTGAACAGGCTTCAAGCCATCCTCCAAATGGGGAACGGCACGCTCAAGGATAACATAAGAGGCATAGTCCAAGAACCAATTCTTGTACATACCCGTAAGGCGACGCATACTATCATCTGCCGTGGTTAGCCCACCATACTTACCCTTGGGCGCCTCATCCATAGCCTCGACATCCTGAGATTCAATCTCCTGAGACTCCTCTACACTCTGTATATCTTTGTTATCCTCCATTAGTTAATCATTTTCAGGTTTTCGATAATATCCTCCTCCACTCGCAAGTTGCTAACAACAAAATCCTTACGGTCGGGGGTATTCTTACCCATATAGAACTCCAGCAGGTCGCTGATTGGATCCTCCTTGGTCAGGCGCACCTTATCCAAGCGCATACCCTCACCAATGAACTCCTTGAACTCCTGGGCCGAAATCTCACCAAGACCCTTGAATCGAGTAATCTCGGCCTGGGCACCACACCTCTTCACCGCCACCATACGCTCATCCTCGCTATAGCAGTAGTGGGTCTCCTTCTTGTTGCGCACACGGAAGAGTGGCGTCTGAAGAATATAGAGGTGACCCAGACGGATGATATCGGGGAAGAACTGCAAGAAGAACGAGGTCAGAAGCATACGTATATGCATACCATCGACATCGGCATCGGTGGCAATGATAACCTTATTATAGCGCAAGTTATCCATATCCTCCTCGATGTTGAGCGCTGCCTGCAGGAGATTGAACTCCTCGTTCTCGTAGACCACACGCTTGGTCAAGCCATAGCAGTTGAGGGGCTTACCACGCAACGAGAAGACGGCCTGAGTACGGGGGTCACGACTCGATGTGATAGAACCCGAAGCCGAATTACCCTCGGTAATGAAGATCATCGTCTGCTCGGCCAACTCACTCTTATCGGTATAGTGTATCTTGCAGTCGCGCAACTTCTTGTTGTTGAGCGACACCTTCTTTGCCACCTCACGGGCCTTCTTCTGGACACCAGAGATAGCCTTGCGCTCCTTCTCGTTATCCACAATCTTGCGCTGTAGGGTCTGCGCCACGTCGAGGTTCTTATGGAGGTAGTTATCCAAGTTCACTGAGAGGAAGTCGCCCACAAACTGGCGAATGGTGACACCCTCCTCCTTATCGCGTGAGCCGAGTTTCACCTTAGTCTGCGACTCGAAGACAGGGTTGCTCACCTTGATAGATATCGCTGCGATGATGGAGGTACGGATGTCGGCAGGCTCATAATCCTTGCGATAGAACTCCTTGAGGGTCTTTACGATAGCCTCACGGAATGCTGCCTGGTGTGTACCACCCTGAGGGGTGTACTGGCCATTGACGAAGGAGTAGTAGGCCTCGCCATAGCCGTTGCCGTGCGTAATGACAATCTCCATATCCTCACCCACGATATGTATTGGGGCATAGAGGGGCTCACTCTGCAAGTTATCATTGACCAAATCCAAAAGACCATTCTTCGAGATATAGGGCTTGCCATTTAGCACGATAGTAAGTCCGAGGTTGAGGTAGGAGTAGTTCTTGACCATCTGCTCGACATACTCCATATTGAAGGCATACTCGCCAAAGACCTCCCTGTCGGCCACAAACTCCACATAGGTACCATTAGCCTCTGCGACGTTACTCTCCCTACGGTCAGTAACCTCAAGACCCTGCGAGAAGGTCACGGTGCGAGACTCACCATTACGCACCGAACGGGCAAGGAAGTGGCTCGAAAGCATATTCACGGCCTTGACACCCACACCATTCAGACCCACCGAATTTTTGAAGGCATCACCACCATACTTACCACCCGTATTCATCTTGCTCACAGCATCCGACAACGACTCCAACGGAATACCGCGACCATAGTCTCTGACGGTGACCTTATCACCCTCGACGGTAATCTCTATGCGCTTACCAGCACCCATCACAAACTCGTCGATAGAGTTATCCACAACCTCCTTCAACAAGACGTAGATACCTCCATCGGCCTCCGAGCCATCGCCCAACTTACCGATATACATACCTGGACGTAGGCGTATATGTTCGCGGGGCGACAGGGTGACAATCGCATCGTCGTTATACTCCACTGCCGAATTATTTGTCATATTCAACTCTGCCATATATCTCTTTTCTCTTATTCTCTTCTCTTTTGGCTACAAAACTACAACTTCTCACCGACAACTCTCGTCATACTCCAAAGGGTTATGCACGCTTCGAGGCTCTAACCTCGGCCAAAGCATCGACCATATCCTGACGCACCGAAGTCATAACATCCTTGATATCTCGCTGGGCAACCTCCTCGGCAGATATCTCTGGGAGGACTTTAATGGTGACCCTATTGCGCCAATTCATCAACCAACCCTTACGTACCACAGTGGTCGTACCATCCAACACGATAGGCAAAATAGGTACGCCTGCATCCTTAGCCAAGATAAAGGCTCCCGCCTTGAAGTTGTGAATCTCTCCATCCTTAGAGCGCGTACCCTCTGGGAAGATAGAGACCGAAGCACCCTTAGCCAACCACTCCTTACCGCGCTGATGCACCAACTGCATAGCCTCCTTGGCACTGGCACGGTTGATGACGATATCACCGTGGGCAAACAACAGGCGACCCACGATAGGGATGCGGTAGACCTCCTTCTTCGACACCCACTTGAACACCAACGGAAGGTTGTAGATACTCATAATATCGACCATAGAGTTGTGGTTCAACACTATGACGTATGCCTTATTCGGGTCGATATTTTCCAAGCCGATAACGTCGCGGCCCGTAAATGGTGGTAAGTTGAAGAATACGTCGGTAATCCACTTCGACAAGGTATGCACCACAACGCGCTTTTTATCAAATGGATAGCAGACAACCAAGGCGATAAATGAGGCTACGTATAGCACTACCGCCACAACTAACATCAGTAGGTAAAAGAGTATTGTTAACATAATAAACGCTGTTTGTATTCGATATTTACTCAATTTTGCAAAGATACGAATTTTTCTTTGAAAAACGCGCAAATTTCGACCATTAAATATCGAAAAAATCGTAGGCTAAACCTACCCTATCCATTATTAGAGCATTCCACAACACAGAATCTAACAGCGCAAGGGGAGATAGATCTGGGAATTTAGGGAATTTAAGGAGTTTTGTGACAATGAAGAAGATATCCCACAGACACAAAAAGAGAGGGCATCCCGAAAGGGACACCCTCTACCAAACCAATGTTATTCGACTATAGGTTATCTACCCTAACGTCGATCGTTAGACCAATGTAGCCCAGACGCTCCTTGAGTTTGGGCAACTCCTCATCCATAAACTTCTTACGTTCGAGCTGCTTGATATCATCCTTAGCACCCTCGGCAACGAAGAAACCGATACCTCGGCGGTTAAAGATGATGCCATCTGCCTCCAAGCGTTCGTAACTGCGCATAACGGTATTGGGATTGACTCCAATGGTCGAGGCCAACTCCCTCACCGAGACTATACGGCTACCCTCAGGCCATTCGCCCGACAGTATGCGCATAGCGATAAGCTCGTATATCTGTCGCCATATAGGCTTCTCTTGGGTAAACTGTATCATAACTACCACTTCATTTGACGACGGCGCAAGGCCAAGTAACTAAAACCATAGAGCAGTACGGGAATGAGACCAAAAACAACCTTCAAAATAGTCTCAACCGTTTGGCTATCTACCTCTATCGTAATGGTATAGAAACTTTCCCAATCAACAGTTTCGAGGAAGAATACCATCACACGCAGAAATAGAACAAAGCCTAAGAAAAGCAAGGAATAGGTGAGCGCAATGCGTCGCGACAACAGACCCACAAGGAGCGACAGTGATGCCACTATCTGCATTGCCACATAGGATTCAAATGCAAAGATATAGTCAAACTCCTCATTCAGAAGCGCCTCCACGCTACAACCTGGGTCAAAGAACGAGGCACAGAGGGTTGCCAACACCATAGTAACACCTATGACCAATGGCATAACCACAGCCAAGTCGAAGAGCATAAAGACCCAACGCTCCTCATTCGACACAGGGAGCGACATAGCCAAGACGTTCTTACCTCTGGTACGCAGAGGGTTAATCGTGCGCAAAGGTACCACAAAGGCACTCACAGCATAACAGACCACCGACAAAGCCATAACCGTCGAGGCATCGCGACTCATTATCGCAAAGAGCAGTGGTAGTCCAAACATAGTCAACCAATTCCACACATAGCTGCGAGACTCAGTAACATAGTGGTAGCGAGCATACTGCGCTACGCGACTCAACGAAAAACTCTTCATAACTCCTACTTATTAAAGATTGCTGCAATAGCATCGCGGTTAGCAGTGGTGGCATTGAACAACAGCTCGATGCTTAGCTGTGTGTCCTCACCCTCTCTATTCAACGACACGGCCATATCACCCGAAATGGTGCGCTCGGAGTAGATAACTTCATCACCCTCCTCAGCCTTGCCAAACTTCAGCTTCGAGCATATCTCCGAGGTGGTGGCATTGAGGGCCACACCCTGCGAGTCGAGGACTACGATATTGTCGAGGAGCGATTCCACATCTGCCACCTGGTGGGTTGAGATGATAACCATACGGCTCTCATCAACATAGCCAGCCAACAATCTACGAAAGACACTCTTCGACGGAATATCGAGACCATTGGTAGGTTCATCCATAAGAAGCATCTTGACGTTGCAAGCCAAGGCAAAGGCGATATAGGCCTTCTTGCGCTGACCCATCGACATTGTGTGAAGTCGCTCCTCAGGATTTACACCCAACTCCTGGCAGTAGCCTCGCATAGCACCAATGTCGAAGCGTGGGTAGAACGGCGAGGTAATCTTAGCGAAGTGCAACAACGAGATATTGGGCAGGTCGAACTCTTCGGGGATGATAATGAGGTTACTGAAGGTCTCAGGCTTACGACGCATAGGGTCTACGTTATCAACACTCACGCCACCTCTATCGGGGCGCATAATACCGCAGATAATCTTTAGAAGCGTAGTCTTGCCAATGCCGTTGCAGCCAAGCAGACCGTGAATATGTCCCTCGCCCAACGAGAGCGATATATTGTTCAGCACCTTGTGTCGCAAGGTATAGCCAAACGTCAGCGATTCAATCCTAATCATAGCCATACTATTTTATTATTTAACTAAGCCGTCGTTGTGTATTACTTAACTAATACACTGCAAAGATACAGCCATTTTTTGAATCTCCAAATATTTTTCTCATTTTTTTTCTAAAAATCACATCCTAATCTAATATATTATATGGTATAAATATTATTTTAAAATTTTTCTTATTAAAATTTGGTAAAATAAAATATAGGATTTATATTTGCAGTGTATTAGTTGAGTAATACACTATGTCAAACACATAAAATCACACCACGGAAGGCAATAAACGGTGTGGTCGGAGCGTTTAAAAAATTAATAATATCAAAGATATGAGACGACTTACTACAACACTCACAGCAATCCTAATGGTGATGCTATGCTGCAGTTTTGCATCGGCACAGCGATTCACCATCTCTGGTCGCATCGTAGACGACCAGGCCCAGCAGATACCCTACGCCACCGTCGTTCTGCTCGAAGAGGGACATCAGGCATCGGGAGGCGTGACAGATGGCGAGGGCAACTTCTCGCTCTTGGCAACAGCAGGCTCCTACCAACTCCACGTAAGCTACATCGGCTACAAGAGCATCTCCAAGGAGATATCCATCGAGGGCAACCTCGCCTTGGGTGACATACTCCTTGAGGAGGATAGCGCAAACATCGACGAGGTGGTGGTTACAGCACAGCTCATACGTCGCGAGGCCGACCGCTTCGTGGTAGACGTGGCCAACTCCCCTATCGCTATGGGTAAGGATGGCGAGGAACTTCTAAAGAGCGCCCCTGGTGTCTGGATTCAGGACGACAAGATCTCGATAAATGGCTCGTCGGGCTCGAAGATATACCTCAACGACAGAGAGGTCAAGATGGAGGATGCGCAACTCATAGCATACCTACGCTCCCTACGCGCCGAGGAGATTCAGCGCATCGAGGTAGTTCCTCAGTCGGGTGCCGACTACGACGCATCATCGTCGGGCGGTATCATCAAAATCACCACCAAGAAGCGTATCGACTCAGGCCTAATGGGCTCAGCCTCACTATCAGCCAATGGCTCTAAGGGACTCTACTCTGTAGCACCCTCGCTCTCGCTCAACTACAACAAGGGCAAAGTGAATGCCTATGGTCGCCTATGGACAGGTGTTAATGGCGACATCACCGGGACCTCGGAGCATACCGACTACACCTCAAGCACCGTCATAGATGCAGCATCCGAGGTAGGTAGCAAATCCCTATGGGCTGGTGGCAATGTAGGCGTAGTCTACGACATCACCGACAAACACTCCATAGGTGGCGAGGTGCAGTTCAACCACTGGGGCGGCAATACAAACACCGACACCTGGACCGAGCACTCGGCCCAAAGCATAACCACACGTAGCGAGGGCAACTACCTCAACAACTACAACAGCAATATGCTCACCGCCACGCTCAACTACATCTACAAACTCGACGACAAGGGTTCAACCCTGAAGCTCATTGGCGACTACACTCGTTCAATGTCGCCCAACGACAACTCCTACTACGACACCACATTCGACATCGCCCTACCAACGATTGTGCGCGACTCAACCTATCGCGACAACACCCGTAGCCTCTACCAGCTCGGCACAGCAACCGTGGCGTTGGAGAAGATACTCTCGGATAAGGTAAGCCTCAAGGCGGGCCTGAAGTACACCAACAACACCAACGAAAATAAGGGCCTCTACGAATACCTCAAGGAGGGGGCGTGGTTGCTTAATAGCGACAACAGCTACGACATCGGCTACACCGAAAATATCGGCGCTGGCTACCTCATCGCCTCGGCACGTCTCGGCCGCTGGAGTTTGGTGGGAGGTCTCCGTGGCGAGTACACCAACTTCCGCTCGGCAGATGGCTTAGTGAGACAGGACTACTTCGACATCTTCCCAAATGCCAACGTCTCGTACTCGCTGACTAAGGATGGCTCATACTCACTCATAGCGCAGTTTGCCCGCACTATATCTCGACCCTCGTTCTGGGCACTTTCACCCAACGAGACCAAGATTTCGGAGTATATGATACAGCGTGGTAACCCCAACCTAAAGCCCTCGTACGACAACTCCGTATCGGTGACTGCGGTACTCAAATATAAGTACACCATCACCCTCGGTATGTCGATAAAGGAGAATGCCATACAGCAGACCACACTCGTAGACGAGAAAAACCCCGAATTACTCATCCTACAGACGATAAACTACCCTACGCTCAACAACTTCTTCGCCTCGGTAAACCTACCATTCCAGATTACGAAGTGGTGGTCGGCAAACGTAAACTTTACGGGTATGTATATGGGTCAGCGCATCTACCCCGACGAGCCTATACGTCGCAACTTTATGTGCTTCGCCAACGCCCAGATGTCCTTCACCCTACCCAAGAACTTCTTCATCGAGGCCAGCGGAAACTATATGCACGGTATGACGGCGGGAAATACCATAATAGGCGATATGGGAAATATGAGCATCACGCTCAAGAAGCGCCTCTTGGAGAATAAATTGACCCTCAGCCTTGGCGTTCAGAACATTATACCGATGAAGAACATCATAACCATCGAGGAGGCTACGTTTAGGCGCACGATGGTTATCGACCAGCCTTGGCAACGCCCCTCATTGCGATTCCAGATATCGTACAACTTCAACTCTGGTAAGCAGTTCCGCGCCAAGAGCGTCGAGAGTGGCTCGGCAGATGACTTAGGTCGTATCGGCTCTGGCAACGGACAATAACAACACCAAAAACAACCAAAACTATAATATTATGAGACACTTAGCATCACTTCTAACAATCACAACACTGACTCTTAGTCTTACTTCGTGCGTCATTGTAAACAAGCCCGCAGTAGGCGAGGTAGTAGAGCGCACCATAACTATCACCGAGCCCCCCGAGGCATTAGCCATTCAGGGCGGAGCAGATGTCATCGTCGATAGCACCCTCCCTGAGGGCGAGATACGCGTAAAGACCCATACCGACATCTTCGACATTCTCGATATCTGTGTCGAGGATGGCACCCTCAACATTCGTCAAAAGTCATACGACCTACGTGCCGAGACCTTGGAGGTACGCATACCACACTACGACTACAGCGTAATTGCCACATCGGGCGGTAGCGACTTCGAGTGGGACAACTGCAATGTCGAGAGCCTTGCAATCGCCTCTTCGGGTGGTGCGGATATCGAGATTTCGGGCCACTGCAAACAGCTCACCGTAGCCGCTTCGGGAGGTGCCGACCTCGACCTCGAAGAGCTTATAGCCGAGAGTGTGGAGGTTAGCATATCGGGCGGAGCAGATGCAGGCGTTCACGCCACCAACTCGCTAACTATCAACGCTTCGGGCGGTGCCGATATCTACTACACAGGAAACCCCACCAACACAGACATCAACACCTCGGGAGGTGCATCGGTTAGTCGCAACGATTAATATATACCCAAGACCATTATAGTACAACCTCTGGCGGTTAGTGTGATTTTTGCACTAACCGCTATTTTTGTTAAAAATAGTATTGACCATATAGAAAGATTTCGTATCTTTGTATAATATTTTTCTAAGTAGATGGGTATGAGACGCTCATTGTTTCAAATTCTCCTGTGGTTGCTACCTGCCGAGGTAGCACACAACCTACGTATGTCGCTACTGGGCTTTGTGGGCAAACTACCCACGGGTAAGTGGTGGCTCAAGGTGTGTCACGCCCCAGCAACTGAGGGCCTCGAACGTGAGGTCTTCGGTGTTCACTTCCGCAACCCCATAGGTGTAGGCGCTGGCTTCGACCCCAATGGCGACAGGCTTACGGAACTCGCCTCGTCGGGCTTCGGATTCGTAGAGATAGGCTCTGTTGTGCCACGCCCACAGCCCGGAACACCACGCCCCCGTCTGCGTCGTATTCGCACAGCAGACTCACTCATCGACAACTCAGGCTACCCAAGTCGTGGTTTAGAGCATATCCTCCAAAATGTACGTAAGCGCAACAAGCACACTCAAAAGATTGTAATCGGCTGCAACATCGGCCACCTCACCGCATCACACATCGAAGATACCGTAAAGGAGTACTTGCGCGTCTTCCGCAATATGTACCAGTATGTCGATTTCTTCGTGGTAAACATCTGCTGCAACACCTCGTCTAAGAGGTTTGAGCCACGCTCACGTGATGCCATCCTCGAACTCATAGAGCCTCTCTTCGAGTTCCGCCGAGGACAACTCGACTACCGCCCTATCCTACTCAAGATATCACCCGACCTGACACAGGAGGAGGTGGATACCGTAATTGACATCCTCATCGAGACCCCTTTGGATGGTATCGAGGCTGTGGCGGGTTCGCTCAAGATGGGACAAGAGTATGGCGGAGCAATAACAGGTGCTATGCTCACCGAGCGCGCTATAGAGATGGTGCGCTACATTGCCGAGCGCTCGGAGCACAACTACCCCATCATCGGTTCGGGCGGTATGATGCAACCCAAGGATGTGGAGCGTATGATGGAGGCTGGAGCATCGCTCGTGGCACTCAACACGGGCCTTAGAGAGAATGGCTTTAGACTACTTAAAAAGGCCTCACGCGCCGTAGTCGAGAGCGAAAATAGAGAGACAAAGAGGGAGGAAAAGTAGTATGAAAGCATCTATAATAACCATAGGCGACGAGATACTTATTGGTCAGATTGTGGACACCAATAGCGTATCTATAGCTCGTAAACTAAATAGCATAGGTATCATCGTAGCCGAGAAACTATCTATTGGCGACAGCGCTGAGGCCATCACCACCACACTGAGCGAGGCTATGGCCAAGCACGACGTCGTAATCGTTACGGGAGGTCTTGGACCAACCAAGGACGACATCACGAAGTTCACCTTGGCCAAGATATTCAACTGCGATATGCGTTACGACGAGCGCGAGGCAGAGCATATTTGCCAACTCCTCGCACGTCGAGGTATCGCCTTCACAGAGCTCAACCGCTCACAGGCCCTACTCCCTGAGTGTTGCACAACCCTCCACAATGCCCACGGCACAGCCCCAGGTATGTGGTTCGACACCCCAAAGGGTGGCGCACTCGTGTCGTTGCCAGGAGTACCCTTCGAGATGGAGCACCTTATGGATGACATCGTTATCCCACGCCTCAAGGCCCGCTACGAACTACACGACATTGTCCACCGAACACTCATAACACGTGGCATCCCCGAATCTATCCTCGCCGAGCGCATATCGGCCTGGGAGGATGCCCTACCCGACTATCTACACTTGGCCTACCTCCCTGCGCCAAACATCGTGCGTCTGCGCCTTTCGGCCTACGACATCGAGCGCGAGAGCGCCGAGAGGGAGATAGAGCGCCAGTTCGACCTGCTCCACAACCTCATTGGCGACAATATCGTAGGCTTCGAGGGCGCTACGGTCGAACAACTCGTTCACGACATACTCTGTGAGCGAGGTCTAAAACTCGCTGTGGCAGAGAGTTGCACGGGAGGTACTATCGCCTCACGCTTTACGGCTATACCTGGAGCATCGCAATACTTTATGGCGGGCGTTGTCAGCTACTCCAATGAGTCGAAGTGCGACCTCTTAGGGGTAAGACCTGAGGATATTGAGCGCTATGGCGCTGTGAGCGAGAGCGTAGCATTGCAGATGGCCGAGGGTGTGCGCCGCGTGGCCAAGGCCGACTACGCCATAGCCACAACGGGCATTGCAGGCCCTGCAGGAGGTAGTGCCGAAAAGCCTGTGGGCACGGTATGGATGGCCATAGCAACCCCTTCGGGCAGTCGTGCCGTGATGCGCAACTCGGGTACCGACCGTTCGCAGATAATAAACCGCGCCTCGGCATACGCTATAGAGATGCTGTATGAGGAGTTGCGCAAAGGGGGTAAATAACCGACGAATTATAACTTTCAAACTAAATAGATGATATGATCCGCTCTATTTTAGACACCGACTTGTATAAGTTTACGACTTCGTACGCCTACTTTAAACTCTACCCAGAGGCTATCGGCACATTCACCTTTAACGACCGTGCCAAGACGGAGTTTGACGAGGACTTCTTGGATGATCTGAAAGCAGAACTCAAGGCTTTGGAACGTATATCACTCTCGGATGACGAGTTCAGATATATGATTACCAACTGCAAGTATATACCACAAAACTACTTCGAGTGGCTCAAAGGTTTCCGCTTTGATGCCTCAAAAATCAATGTATGGCTCGACGAGGAGCATCACCTCCAGATCAACGTAACGGACTTTATGTACAAGGTTACGCTCTACGAGATTCCTATCCTTGCTACGGTATCGGAGTTGTTCCACTTGCGCAATAGTTACGATGCCGAGGCGATGATTGAGCGCTTGGAGAAGAAGGAGCAGATCGCTCGCGACCACAACCTCATCTTCTCGGACTTCGGCACACGCCGTCGCTTCTCGTACGACGTACAGCGTATGGTGGTGAAGCACCTCAAGAACAACCCTTGCGGCTGCTCAGGCACGTCGAACTGCCATTTGGCTATGGAGTTGGATATGAGGATGATAGGCACATATCCTCACGAGTTGCCAATGTTCATCGCAGCGGTGAATGGTGGCCCTCGTAATGCCAACTACCTCACAATGGAGGATTGGGTGAAGGTCTACGATGGCTATCTCGGCACTGCCCTTACGGATAGTTTCGGCTCGGAGGTATTTTTCAACAACTTCTCGAAGAAGCACGCCAGCCTCTTCGACGGTGTGCGTCAAGACTCTGGCGACCCAATAGCATTTATCGATATGGCTATCGCTCGATACAAGGAGTTGGGTATCGACCCAATGACCAAGAGCATCGTCTTTAGCGACTCGCTCAATTTCGAGAAGTGCGTAGCGATTAAGAGGGCTTGCGAAGGACGTATCCGCTGTATGTTCGGCATCGGCACAAACCTCACCTGCGACACAGGTCACCCCTCTTGCAATATCGTAATGAAGCTATCATCTTGCCAGATTAACTCGCGCAAACCTAAGGAGTTATGCGTAAAACTCTCGGATGTCGAGGGTAAGGAGATGGGCGACCCAGAGGAGGTAAAGATATATCGTTATCTCTTGCGCAACCAGTCGAAGAAGGATATTTAATAATACAACTATATATACTATGCTACGCTTCGATTCAGACTATATGGCTGGTGCGCATCAAGAGATTCTCGATGCTCTGGTTCGCACCAATAGGGAGCTCACCGCAGGCTATGGCAACGACCCATACACTGCCGAGGCCAAGGCACTCATCCGCAAGGCGTGTGATGCCCCTGAGGCCGAGGTGATGTTTCTGGTGGGAGGCACACAGACAAATGCCACGGCCATAGATGGTATTCTCGCCCATCACGAAGGGGTCTTGGCTGCCGAGAGCGGACATATTGCCGTTCACGAGTCGGGAGCAATAGAGGCTTCGGGACATAAGGTGCTAACCCTACCCCACACCTTTGGCAAGGTGAGTAAGGAGGATGTAGCAAAATATATCGAGGAGTTTTACACTGACGAGACCTACCAGCATATGGTTGCTCCAGGTATGCTCTACATATCGCAACCCACGGAGTATGGCACACTCTACACACTCAACGAACTTGAGGGCTTAAGTGAGGTCTGCCACCGCCACAACATACCTCTATATATAGATGGTGCGCGTATGGGCTACGGTCTTAAGGGTGAGGGTGCCGACTTCACGCTACGCGACATTGCACGCTTGGCTGATGTCTTCTACATCGGAGGTACTAAGTGCGGAACACTCTTTGGCGAGGCCTTGGTGGTCTGCAATAGGTCACTCTTGAAGCACCTCTTCCCTTTAGTCAAGCAACACGGAGCGCTCTTAGCCAAGGGCCGACTCCTCGGCATACAGTTTGGCGAGTTATTCCGCAATGGCCTCTATGAACGCATCGCCGAACACGCCGTGCGCTTAGCCATTCGCCTACGTGAGGCTATGCGAGAGGCGGGTTATGAGGTAGTCATAGAGTCACCTACCAACCAGCAGTTCTTCCGTCTAAAGAACAGTGTCATCGATTTCCTGCGCAACGATATGTCGTTCGACTACTGGGGCCCACGAGGTGAGGAGTACAGCGTCGTGCGCTTAGTAACAAGCTGGGCTACGACAGAAGAGGAGGTCGCCGAGGCTTGCAGATTAATAGCCTCGACAAAAGCGTAGACAAAAAAAATAGAGCCGTTTGGCTCTATTTTTTTATGCTTTAATAATCCTTACTAACGCCTCTACAGCCCTACCTCGGTGGGAGATGGCGTTCTTCTCCTCAGCCGACATCTCAGCAAAGGTAACACTCTTACCCTCAGGGATAAAGAGTGGGTCGTAGCCAAAGCCCTCGCAACCCGACTCCTCGGTGGCGATAGTGCCATTCACAATACCCTCAACACGCTGTTCGACACCTCCGCGGATAAGCGAAATGACGGTACGGAAACGAGCCTTACGATTCTCCACACCCTCCAACTCGTGGAGTAGTTTGCGGTTGTTGGCCGCGAAGTCGTGGCCATCGGTGGCATAGCGTGCCGAGCGAACGCCTGGCGCACCATTAAGGGCTTCGACCTCAAGGCCTGTGTCGTCGGCAAAGCAATCTAAGCCTGTGCGCTCATAGACATAGTGCGACTTTATAGAGGCATTCTCATCCAACGTAGAGCCCGTCTCTGGAATATCCTCCGTGATACCCACCTCCTTGAGGGTGACAAGTTCAAACCCCTCGCCAAGGACCGCCCTAACCTCCGAGAGTTTATGGGCATTATTCGTTGCAAAGACTATCTTCATCTCAATCCAATTTATTCTGCTTAGTAGTAATACACTGTCTCGGTCTCGCCATAAGATGATACATATATCTGGCGTGGATTATCATCGAAGACCACCCCTACGTAGTCTTGCGAGTTGTAAACAGCATCCCAGCAGTCGATATGCAATCGTCCCTGGGTGATATAACCCTTGGTTAGCGAGTAGTGCAAGGCCTCGTCGATAACAACCTCGTAGGTAAGCGGCTTCTTAACACTCTCCTCGGTATTGACCATACTAAAGTTGCCCGAATAAGAGAAGACCACCTCCTTGACTCGTTGAGAATCATCATCCTCAACTGCCCTATTACTAACAACCTCGACGGTAAATTTCGCACTGCCCACACTCGCCTTGTTATGAATCTTTGTAAAGTGTGCATCGAAGGTGGTCTCACCAAGTGGCGTAATAACAAGTTCGCTATGGTTACCACCCGTGCGAACGACCTTCAACGACTCACCCGTATAGGTGTAGGACATCTCTATATTCGTATTTATAGATGAGGTCTTAGAAAGCACATAGGCATCACCCTCGATGCGGAACTTGTAGCCTTGCAAATATTGATTAAAATAGGTCTCCTTATCCGCCTCGTCGAGCCCAAGATAGATGTTTAAGTAGTATGCCGTCTCCATCATCTCTTGCATCAACTCAATATCGCCAGCCACACTATCCCATAACCACGTACCCACAGATGATGGTTGCTTAGTATGGCCAGATTCGAGTGTACAACCTACCGTTCCTAAACCAAACGATAGAGCAACGATAAAATATATAAGTCGTTTCATAGTTCTCATCTTTTAAAATCTAACACCAAAACCTCCTCTAAACCAGCCACTTTGACCACCGCCAAGTTCGGCAAAACCGTAGAAACCTCTACCTACGCAGATACCAAAATAGGTGGTCTCTATAGCAGGAATGAGATTAAAAATGCCTTTGGTGAAGTGCGAAACGCCAATACCAAGAGCCGAGTAGAGTTGCACATTCTCCCTATTGAGCCAAGCAAAATGGAAATCAACAGTACCAGTAAGAAATGTTGAGTACTTACGCATCACGACATCGTCGGTAACCGAATGATAGCGCTTGCGCATTGCCGTTGTTGCATTCAACTTAAAGCCGAGCCAAAACCAATGGTTGATGCTATTACGATAACTCAATGTGAAACTTGGAATCATAAACCAAGCGCCCCAATAGTAACGATAGTCAGCCAACTTATCACTCAACGATTGTGGAACATCTAATGCATAGTAATCGTCCCAAAGATCTTCGGAGAGCAGACTCATAGTAAGCATCGACATTGGTCCAGGTGCGCCCATCGTGAAATTGATGTTATGCTCCCAACGCGACTGCTTGGCATAGGCCTTTGCCGAGGTGTACTGCGATTTAGTCACCACATAACTCTCGCTACTTGCATAGGCTCCATCGTTGCTCACCTCTTCCTGAGCAACGCCCAAAAGAGGTATCAGTAGCAATGCAAATGCTAATAACATTCTCTTCATAACTAACTATGTTTTAGTAGTTTAACTTTTCTCACTCTCAACACTCACTCTACCCTACATCTTCGCCACCTCCAAGGCCGCGAGGCGAGCATCCATCACTATCTTGTCGATAATGGTCTTAACCACCGTATCTATCTCCGAACCCAAAGAGTAGTCGGCAGGACATACGTGGTTCACGCGGTTATCCCTAATAAGTTCGTTCAACACGGTACGCTGTCCCTCCTCGTCGGGGTTGTAGACCGCAATGGAGTGACCTCCGAAATTCTTGACCAACTTCATACAAGGGATATCCGTTGTTCCATCACCGAAATATATCATTCGCGAGAATGGCACAGGGCGCTTCGACTCCTCCATAAAGCGGTTTACATCCTTAGTATCGAAGACCGACTCCACACCCTTATTTATCTTGAAGATGAACTGCGTCTTGTTGGTATAATTCACTGCCACAGCTGGCCAGTAGGCGATGCCGTCTACATTGTATAGGAACGAACAAGCATAGATGTTCTTGAACTCGTGCGCAATGGCCGTACCCTCGATAATCTCCTTCAGGCCCGACGAATTTACATAGTGAAGTATGTTGATTCCTCGCTCGGCACCATACTCGTTTATACGCTTAAACCACTCTGTAACACCCGCATAGAACTTCACATTTCTACCCGACTCACGGAAGGCTTCACGCCTGAGCGACAACCCCTTAGACTGAGCCGCCTGAAGCATACGTGCCATATAGGTAAGCACCTGATCGGCATCCTGCTCTTCGGCCAAGGTATTGGCCTCGTGCCAAAACTCCATATTACTCTTACCAACGGCTGGAATAAAGTCGTACTCCTGCATATTTCCTGGTGCAAGCGTTCCGTCGAAATCGTAGATAAGTGCTACGGTAATACTCTCTTTCATCCTTTTTTGTGTTATATGGTGTAAAATTATAAAAAAATTACTATTTTTGCAACAAACGAGCAAGAAAATTAAAAAAGATAATTATGGAATTTAGAGAGGTAGTAAGAAAGCGTCGTTCAACACGTCGCTACACAGGACAACCCGTTGAGAGAGAGAAACTTCAGCGTGCAATGGAGCTTGCACTCCTATCCCCTTCATCAAAGAATACACGTTCCACTCGCCTTATGGCCGTGAGAGATCTTAAGCGCGTTCACGAACTCGGCAAATTGCGCGATTGGGGTTCAAGCCTTTTGGAGGAGGCAGGAGCAGCTATTGTCGTGCTTGGCGACGAGGAGGTAAGCCCAATGTGGCAGACAAATGCATCGATTATGGCCACCACCCTACAACTCGCCTTGGTCGAAGAGGGCTTAGCCTCTTGCTGGGTACACGTAGGTGATTACCAAACACTTAAGGATGACCCTGAGAGCCAGCGTAGCGAGGACTATGTAAAGGAGTTACTCCCCGAAATACCAGCAAATTACAGAGTGTGGTGTGTAATCTCTATCGGCTATGCCGACTACACCCCAAAGCCACTTCCAGAGTATGAGGGCGACGAGCGCATCCTCTTCGTGGAGTAGCAAAACAGACCATTTTTTTTGGCAACCATACGAGACTCTTCAACACCACTGTTGGAGGGTCTCGTTACTTTTCTATGGAGCAAAACAAAAATTTTACACCTATTGCATAGCAATAATATTCGATTTCGATGCGTTTATAACGAAAATAGTTGTATCTTTGTCGATTGATATTATGAATAGAGGACTACACATATTAACAGCATTAGTTGCTACAGCAATGGTGGCTTGCCTACCCTACAACGAGCAGGCCGACAAGAGCAGCCAGGATGAGGTTGTCGCTACGGTGGACAACAACACCCTTTTGCGCTCCGACATTGTGCGCGATATGCCACAGGGCCTTACGGGTACCGACAGCATAACCTTTTCGCGTATGTACATCGACAACTGGGTGTTGAACAAACTCAAGATGAGCCGTGCCGAGGAGGTACTCTCATCCTACGAGAAGGATATCGAGCGTCTGGTGGAGGGCTATCGCCAATCACTCATTATGCGACAACTCGACCAATACTACATCGACCGTGACCTCGACACCGAGATTACCGACAAGCAACTAACCTCCTACTACCGAGCAAATAGTGCGTCGTTCAAACTCGACCACAACAAGGTGCGAGGTGTGGTGGTGAAGACTCCACGTTCGTTCCGCAACACCTCAACACTCAGCACTGCCCTTAAGCGCGTGGCTAAGAGTGGACAGACGGAGGAGGTTATGGCCTTGGCCGAGAAGCACAACCTCTTGGTCACCGACTACTCGAAGGTATGGGTATCCTACTCCGACTTTTTGAGCAACCTACCAACCGTGCGCACTCGCTCCTATAGCGATCTACTCTCGAAGAGCGATGTGCAGCATATGACCTCCGACGATGCGTCGTTCTACTTCATCATCGTAGACGTAGCGCACAAGGGCGAGATAGCCCCTTTGGAGTGTGTCGAGGAGGATATACGTCGCAGACTCTATGCCGAGCGTCGAGCAAACATCGTGGGCGAGTATGAGGCAGAACTCAAGCGAGAGGCAACGCTCAATGGTCGCGTCTCGACGATAGACTCTGTGCTTATGAAGTCGATGGCCTTCACCCCCGAAAGTGATGCTATGCCACAAACTACCGAGGTGGAGAACGAGGAGATCATAGAGGAGGAGATAGCCTTGGAATAAGTTCTCTTAGGAAGCGATTAACTAACTACAACACAAAGGAATAAAACATATACTATGATACGAAAGATTATGATGATGGCCTCTGTAGCCATCGCAATACTATGCTCCGAGACCCACACCCTTGCACAGGAGCGTCGCCAGGTGATGCTCGACAAGGTGGTTGCCGTGGTGGGTGGCTCGTCAATTCTCCACTCCGAGGTTATGGAGTATGCCCAGACCTTGACACAGGAGCGCCGACAGATGGGTTACACCTCCGACAGAGACCCTAAGAGCGAGGCTCTTGAGGCACTTCTCGAACAGAAATTGCTATACAATCAGGCCCTCATCGACTCGGTGGAGATAAACTCTTCGGACATCGTATCACGCATCGAGACATACCTACAATCGCTCATCACCGAGGCTGGTGGCATCACCGCCTTGGAGGCCCGTGAGCATATGCCTATCTTCACCTACCGCGAGATGTTGCGCCAGACCTACGAGGAGCAGGCCTACGCTCAGGCTATGCGCAATAGCGTGACCAGCAAGGTGACCGTGGTCCCTGGCGAGGTGGAGCGCTTCTACAACAACATCGACAAGGATAGCTTGCCAACCATTGGTGAGCAGTATGTCTATGCCCACATCACCAAGTTCCCAGCATCGCTCAAGGAGGCACAGCAGCGCACCAAAGAGCGTCTGTTGGATATGCGTGAGCGCATCATCACGGGACAGACGAAGTTCTCGGTATTGGCACGTATGTACTCGTTGGATGGCTCGGCGATGTATGGTGGCGAGATGGAGCCTATGCCTGCGGCCTACTTCGTGCGCCCCTTCGCTGAGGCACTTGAGAAGCTCAAGCCAGGCCAGGTTTCGGAGATTGTAGAGACCGAGTTCGGCTTCCACATCATTGAACTTATCGAGAAAAAGAACGACCTCTACCGCTGTCGCCATATATTGCTCCGCCCAACCTTCACTCGCGAGGAGTTGCTCGAACCAGCACAACAACTCGACAGCATTGCCAACCTCATCCGCAAGGACTCTATAACCTTTGATGAGGCGGCTCTGCGCTTCTCCGACGATGCCTCGTCGAAACATAATGGCGGTATCGTGTCGAATAGCGACATCTTGGAGCGTATGGGAGTCTATGATGGCGCACGTATGACCGCAACACGCTTCCTCAAGGAGGACTTCAGCGCACAGGGTGGCAAATCCCTTGAGGACTACGCTGCACTCTCACGCCTCAAGGTGGGTGAGATTTCGGATTCGTTCCAGACTACCGACCTTATGGGTAATCAGATGAGTAAGATAGTAAAACTCGTAGAGATAATCCCCGCACACACAGCCTCGCTCAAGGACGACTACATACGCCTTGAGGAGATAGCCCTCGCACAGAAGCAGGAGCAAATCTATCGCAAGTGGCTCAACGAGAAGATAGCCTCGATGTACGTATATATCGAACCAGAGTATCGTACAAGCGACTTCGAAAACAAGAATTGGATAAAGTAACCCGCATCAACGATATATGCACCATAAGATAATAGCCCCTATAGTGGTTGCGACACTACTATTCGGTGCGCTCCTTTATGCCGCTAACGGCAGTACATACACCTCTTCGGTAGATAACCAAGCCCTCTTCGCCACCCCTCAGTCAAACAAGGGTGGCGATAGGCGTATGGTAGATATGGTTGCCGACGATAGCTACCTCATCGACAATGGCGACTCTACAATTTTTATCCTCGTGGGTAACTTCGCCGCCCACCACAACGGTACGGTAATCCTTGCCGACAGTGCGGTGCGCTACTCCAACCAGAGTTTCGAGTGCTTCGGCAACGTGCTTATCAACCAGAACGACACCTACGCCTATGGCGACCGTGCGGAGTATAACCGCGACAACAGCACAGCAACAATCTACTCAGAACTTATCAAGGTTGTGGATGGCGATGCGGTGATGTATGCCTATAACTGCACCTTCAACACAGCCGACAACCTCGGCTACCTCTATGGTGGCTGCTACGTAGAGAAGGGCGAAAACCTTATGGAGTCGGATCGCGGCTACTACAACACCGAGACCCACGAACTTATAGCCGTAAAGAATGTAGAGATGCGCAACGAGACATACCTTATGACGGGCGATTCGATAATCTTCAACACCGCCACCGAGGATGCTCGCTACTTCACCAACAGCAACATATGGAACGACAAGGAGGAGTATCTCTTTGCTAATGAGGGTAGTTACACCAAGAAGCAGGACCTCCACCACCTCACCCGTGATGCCTACATCCTCTCTCCGGAGCGCGAGATTTGGAGCGACACCATAGAGTACTACCGCACCGAGGGCCATATCATTGGTCGCAGAAATATACAGATGGAGGATACCACACAGAAGGTCCTTAGCTTTGCCGACTATGGCGAGTGGTGGGATGAGCCAGGCAACGCCTTTTTCACCCGTCGCCCCTCGATGATTAACTACGACCCACAACAGCCCGACTCGGTATTTATCTCTGCCGACACGTTGTGGCTCTACACCATTGCCGTTCTGCCCCCAGTGCGTGAGGAGGCGACAACTGAGGATGCACAGCGTAGCGACAGCACCGAGCATAGGGAGTTAGCCGACAGTAGCCTTATGGCCAATGACATAGAGACATCCTCAATGGATGAGGCTACCACAGAGGACTCGAAGAGTGAAAGTCCTTCGTCAGAGGCCAAGCCTGCAGAGGAGGATGCTCCAAAGAGGGGTGACAAGGAGAACAAGGACAACAAGGATGCTACTGGTGGCAAGGGGAACAAAATGAATATTGCCGATAAAGTAAGGGATGGCTTCGAGGAGGGCAAGAGAGAGTCTAACGAGGCCAAGCAACGTAGCACAAAGGATGGTCGAGATGTTTCAACAATACCACACTCCGAGGAGATAACCAATGAGGGTGATTCTGCAATAACCTCAGACAGCACACTCCTCGATAGCCTCGCTGTGGATAGCCTTGCAACCGACAGCGTAAAGGTCTACACCGCAAAGCAACTACGCTACCGTGCCAAGTTGGAGAAGCGTCGTGTACGCGACTCTATCCGTGCCGAGAAGCGCGCCATAAGAGACTCGATAGACTCTATAAAGCAGGCCGAGAAGGACTCTATCCGCCATATCCGCGACTCCATCCTCGACATCAAGATTGACTCCATAATCGCCAAGCGTAGAGCGCGAAGCGCAGAACTCGCCGACCAAGAGAAGGCTCGTCTGCTCGAAATTAAGCGCAAGGCCGACGACCGCTACCGCCGAAAGATTGAGAAGGCACAGGCACGTGCCTTGAAGCGAGGCAAGGAGTACAAAGGCCCTGAGTACGTAAGAGATAGCGCCCTCTGGGCCGACCCAGAGCCTACGCAAGACTCCCTAACCACCGATAGTGGCATACGCGACACTATTACTACGGATAGCCTTGTGGCGGACTCGTTGGTGCAAGACTCCATATCGCGAGACTCCGTAACCGAGACTCCGTTCCCCGAAGATAGCGTCTACAAGATGATTAAGGCCTACCGCCGAGTGAAGATGTATCGTTCGGATTCACAACTCGTGTGCGACTCGATGGTGTTGCTAAATACCGACTCGATAATCCGCCTGTATATCGACCCAGTGATGTGGAACGAGGACAACCAGATCACCGCGGACTCAATGGCCATCTACACACACAACGAGTTGCTTTCGAAGGCACACTTTATGGGCGACCCTATTATGGGTATGGAGATCGACACCACCTACTACAATCAGGTCAAGGGCAAGGATATGACCTCGTACTTTGCCGATGGCGTAGTCTATCGCAACGACGTAGTGGGCAATGCGCAGACAATATACTATATGCAGAACGAGGATAGCCCCGAGGTTACAGGTCTTATGTATATCGAGAGTGCAAGCATAACCTTCTATCTTGAGGATAGTGCCATCGACAAGATTACATACAAGCAGAATCCTGTCTATGCCCTCTACCCTATGGATAAGATTCCTGAGACCCAGGAGTTGCGCCTCAAGGACTTCGAGTGGCGCGCAGAGGTTCGCCCTTCGCGCGACTCGGTATGCTCACGCCAGATACGCCCAACTCAGCGCGACAAATCCTCTTCACGCCAGAAGCCACGCTTCCGCATCACAGAGCGCATCGACTACGACCGTCGTCGCCTGGTGGAGAATGGCGTATGGGAGGATCGCGTGGACGAACTAAGCCCAGAGGTTATCGAGTGGCGAAACACAAGAACGTCGTACAAACAACACAAGTAGAGTATGAAGCACAACATATCGCTCATAGTGGTCCTCTGGCTTATGACCGTGGCATCAGCCGTGGCACAGCCCAACGAGGGTGCAACACCCCACCGCACGCGCCTAATTCCCTACCCTACGGCACAATTGGCACACGAGGGCTCATTGGCCAAGAACCGTTATATGCAACCTATCGAGGAGTGGATCGAGGTGTATGGCGCTTTGCGTGGCGAGTTTACCTACCCTTTTTCGTGGGTCGAGCGACAGATATATATCCGCATCGAGGGGTGTCGTGAGCCCTACGAGGTGTGGATAAATGGCAAGTACAAAGGGCAGTCGAAGAATGGCTTTGCCCCTATGGAGCTTAACATAACCAAGGTATCGAAGGAGGATAAGAACGTGGTGGAGTTGCGCCTCAAGGGTGGCGATGAGACCCGCCCCATTGAGAGTTTCGATCGTGGCACACCCCACCCCAAGGCCTACATTATATCGCAACCGCGCGTACGTGTGCGCGATGTGGCGTGGCGCACAACCATCGAGCAGAGCGGTGTGGTGAATGCCGACTTTAACGTCATTATGCAGAACGAGACCCTCGGAGCAAAGAGTTCGGAACTCTTCTACGAGATATACCTCAACGACACCCTCCGCCTTACGGGTGGTCGCTTGAGCGTAGCCTTGGGTATGTATGGCGTGGATACTATGCGCTTTGGCGCACCAATCCCCGACACTATGCTCTGGAGTCGCGAACACCCCACTCGCCTAAGCCTACGTCTTAAAAACCGCATTGCTGGGCGCGACGTCGAGTTCTACGACTTCAACCTCGGTATGCGTCAGGTGGAGTTCAACAATGGCTCATACAACATAAATAGAGCCACTGAACGCATCGAGTGGCACGACCTCTCGCCCCGCTCGACAATTGCCGATATGGAAGAGATACTCGATAGAGGTATCTATGCCGTGCGCTTCACCGCAGGATATGTCAGCGACGAACTGCTCGACTTCTGCGATGCCAATGGCATCTATGCCGCTGTCACAGCCCCTATCAATAGTTCGGCTATGGGTAGTTCGCGCAAACGCAATGGCAACCCCTCGAATAATCCCGCTTGGCGCGAGGAGTACACCGAGCGCACCCTGCAGATGATACATACCACCAAACGCCACCCCTCGGTTATTGCCTACTTCTTGGCCGACGATAGCGCCAATGGCATCTGCCTCTACGAAAGTTATCTCGCAGCAAAGGCCATAACCGCCACCCCGATCTTCTATCTCGACGGCGGCAACGAATGGAATAGCGATAGGTGAGAAAAAAAGTGCTTTTTCGACCCTTTACGTAACAGATTGATTTACAATGCGTAACGGGTTAGCGGAAAATTAATTGCAAAAAAAATGTAAAAAATATTGCAAAAAAGTTTGGTAGATTAAAAAAAGTGTCTTATCTTTGCACTCGCAATCGAAAAGATAGCAAATGCCTCTTTAGCTCAGTTGGTAGAGCACGACACTCTTAATGTTGGGGTCCAGGGTTCGAGCCCCTGAGGGGGTACAGA